>JGI24021J15306_10005394_pt1 | contig 15187 bp, 10 predicted proteins | sample Ectturendosymbi1_FD_15306 | JGI IMG/M metagenome (IMG submission 15306)
ACCACCTAACGGTTGGCGCCCAGGGCCAGGCTAAGTGGGCCAAGGTGGCCTAAAAGTCCTCCACTTATGACGTCACTCACAAAAAACCCGCACCCCCCAAGCAAAACATTTTTTCGAGTGCAGACTAGAAGACTTGCTGCGTCTTTTGACGCTTCGACCAGGTCCGTAACTCGAACAGGAGCGGAGATATTCCCGCGCAAAGCCACGTGCGTTTAAGCGTTTTTTTTTCCCGAAAATCCCCGAAAGCAGCCGGACGCCAAAATATCTTAAACAGGTTTAAAACCGGGTGTTGTTGAGAAGCGCTGGCTTACAGTCTTCGTCGTGACTTGCGGCTTGCGCACTTGGTCTAGCTGGTGGGTTGGACCTCTTCCAATTACATGTACATAGTATCATTCTTTGCCTTTGTTCGTTACCAACACAACCATCGCCAGAAGGTCTTCAATTTGGGGACTTTACCATTGTTCAGGGGGAATTGATATTCTCAAATCCACTGATTTATAGTGTTTCATATTTCACATTGCGGGACTTGGAGCTTTGTTTGGGGGGCTAGGCCCACCAAAGACCCCCGTAGCGACGTGACTGGTTACCAACAGACGTTTATTTTGAAAACTGTATTACCAAACCATGCCAGGTGAGACATAGGCCTTTTGGATGCTCAGCAGTTATTACAAAGTCTTACGTTCGACGATAATTGCGTTGAGCAACTTTATTCAGTACAGCCATTGCGAAGCTGTGTAACCGTTTGTATTAACGCCCTTTTTAACAAAAGCCTTCACCACAATCGTATCTAAGCATATCGTTTACCCTTGCGTTAGGTATTCAGACTAAGGTTCTTGCCTCAAATTTATCAAAATGAGAGCAACACTTTTTCTAAGCTTTTTTCTTGAAATGAATTTTTCTTTGACTGCAAATGTTAAGCATACCGTTGAACAAAGATTTTTACGAAACCCACTCTGCCTATGGGCTAGCTCTGATTCACTCTACTTGCAGTTAAAACCAACAATTTGCGCTCAAAGTTACCCACGCAACCGTACCATCCGCACAACCCCGCATCAAGAACGTCATTTTCCGACACCATTATGTCATGCAAAAAAACAGCCGTTTTACTAAAACTGAGCAACGTTGCCTTTGCAGAGTTCTTTACCTCAACCGCCAAAATGCAATATTGATAACTGATAAACCCACCTAATGTCGAGGGTACAGCTTATGGCACGTATTGAAAATATCCCACTGAACATTAAAAATGGCATGAGATGTGCCAAGAAATGCTTCTTTATAATTTTGGCAGCGGCAATTAGCGGCATGCCAACGCCTGAAATATGCTTCTTACCAGGGCAGTTGAGGCGAATGCTTTTGTCCAAGACGAGTTCCGGCGATTCACTCAGTGTCGGTGAATCGAACATCCAACCTTCCAATTGCGAGGAGGTCGCTCTGTCACTGAACCAAGGTCGCCCCAGCGATATCTTTTCCGCCAATGCCTAGTTGTCATGTGATGTTATGATGTGCCGTTGGGGCATTACTGAAGAACCAACCATAGCAGAAAAAGGATTTACCTTGCCTTGACTATTTACCGTGATTTCATGCAAAGCCTTTTTTTATCAGGTTTTGAGAGAGGAGGGGCAATACGTATAAACCGTAAACAACTGGGACCCTCATGTTTGCTTGTCTGTCGTCGAATGTCATCTCTTTCCTTCGTTCAAAAGACTTTTGACTGGGATAGCTTTGTCTGGCGAGGAAGGTGTAGTGACTGGGGCACAATTGCTCCCCAGGTAAGTGTGTTAACAAAGTCCTGATGTCAAGACAAACGCTGGGGCATTTTAGTACATTGGATTTGACCCAGACTTTTGAGTAAACATTTCATCAGTTTGCTCACTCCACAGCCAAATGTCGTGTTTTTTAGGCTAGCCTACCAATCTAAGGCTTCTATACACAACAATTGAAGAGTTAGAACTTTTAAAACTTAAAAAAATTATTTAAAAATAAAACTAAAAGCTAGAACATTTTAACTCATAAAAAAATTAAATTTTAATCAGCAAAGTGCCGCCCCCTGAAAAGTGCCGCCCCCTGAAAAGTGCCGCCCGGGGCCCGCGGCCCCCAGGGCCCCCCTTGCTACGTCACTGCTCTGCAGCAAGTTGTGTCTTAACTCTGATTTGGAGCATCATGATGAAATCATTCGAATAGAATTGACTCGAAAGTTATTACAAATGATCCGTTTTATACCTGCCCTTCGATGTGGTAGAGCCAAAAATCAACTCGACGGCCAATGATGAATCGTGGTCATTTTGGATTTGTGTCACTAGGGGCCATTTGATTTAACATTTTGTCTTTTGAGAAGTGGTTTAAATTATAACGACAGTCAATTCTGAAACTTTAGCATAGCAAGTAATAACTTTAGCATAGCAAGTCTCCTTCGCTGGAGACTTCGGAGTGACTAAGCATGTATATAGTGTTCAGTATAGGTGTTCCTCTGACAATCACCAGGTTTTTGTTTCTTGTCTACAATTCCAACTCTGTTTCCAAAATTTAATTGCAGTGACGGCTGGGTTTTGCAGGGATGCAGAACTAAACACCTTGAAAAAAACTGAAAACTAGAAATGTAAGAATAATAGCAAAGCACACCAAAAAGAGTTTTGCAACGTGGTAAAGCAAGACTTAATTCAAACCAGATACCGTAAGCGAAAAAATTAAATTCTGTTTAAGTAAGGGTACCAGGTGAAGTTTTCTCTTCGTCAAAATTTGCTAAAGTGCCTCACTCGTTGCGTGAATCGCGTTAGTCTGGTCAGAACGTTGAAAAATAACGGCTGATTTATTAAAAAAAGTGAAAAAAGAAGCAACTACCCGGGGTTGGGATGTTTAAGTATACCCGGGGCCAGTGGCAGAACTAGACGTTTGAGCCAGGGGGGGCAAAACTTAGCTGAAGGGCGCCCACTAGCCAACAAGTTGAGAAATGATAGTGAATTCGGATGTGGATGTCTATACCAAAACCAGAATTTACTGGAAAATACTACGAAAAACGCATAAAAATGTTAATACGGAAATATAAGCTAAGCAGGGGCCCGATTTGTATATTTAGCTTGTCAAGGGGTGGTTCGCCCCCCCTGCCCCCTGTCAGTTACGCCACTGCACGGGGCAATTCACTGGAAAAAGATTATTTACGTTGTTTTGATTGCAAAGCGGCAATGCAATATTTTCTTTTACTTGATGCACTTTTCACTCAGTGCGCAATCAGTGACACACAAAGATTTATTGAATAAAACAAAAATATAGCCACACAGAATTTAAACTTTCCAGCCATGCACTGGTGAGAAAATTAAATCGACAATGTTTGTATACGAGATGTTATGACATTCCATTCTTATTTCAGGAAGAGATGAGTTTGTGAGCTTGTTTTGCTTAGCGGCGTACGTTTGTTTATACAGTAGATTTAGCTTTTGCCCACTATTTTTCAAGTTGTGTTGGTAAGAGGTCCAACTTCATCTAAACGTCTTTATTCGGGCAATTAATTTCAATCCATCACACTTCGAATACAAAACGACTTCAAACGTTGCAGTGTTGAACAGCAGCATGCATACTTTCACAAGACGTTTTATTGTGTCGTCACCAAGGCTCGCGCCATAATAGGGTGATGGTGCCTGGCTACATCACTTGCAATTAGTGTTCTCTATTTGATATTTATTTCAGCGTAAAATTGCAATTTTGGCAGAATTTGTAACTTTTTAGAAAACTTGCTGCATTTATAATCGAAAGTAGTATTGGCCTTTATTCAGGCATTGGCAGAAAATTTCAAAAACACTATGAAGAATTTGCTTTGCTCTCCTTTAATCTAAAAGTTTTAGGACACAACAACACTTTAGGTCACATTTCTGACAATGGCCTCTATTTTGCGGTTTCCTCCCGTCAACAAAAATATGGCGTCGTTATCAGGCATCGTTACAAGAAAACCCTCTAATTTGTAAGTGGACATGTTCCCTCGGGTTTGCAACTGATCACCAGATGGTATGTTGAACAACGTCCGGGTGGTGGGACCACACAAAAAAGGTTTTGTTCCATAATCGATAATCTTTTGCTTGTCGCCTTCTTTTAGCAAAGTGTCCCAACAGGGTTGGTAATTGTTTCGCATTTTTTTACTCGAACTGATGTTGGTTTGACCGACTCGATTTTGCTGTGTGAAGTAAACGTTGAATAAACGTCTGAAACGAAGTGCCTACAACCGATGTATAACAGTAGCTTCGTTGATAAATGCTCATTCCCCACTTTACACTTGTTGCGTGTGGGAATTCATTATATTCTTCCTCCATCATTGCTTAACAAGACACGCAAACCCTAAAAGCACATTGCCACGTGGAAGACCGAAGAGGACTTTAAGAATCGTTATGACTTTTAATGTGTGTAAAGATATGTTTGCCCCTGATGTGGGTTGAACACATAAGGGTTTGATGTTTGGTATCTTGCGTCTGCATGACAGACGCCGGTTTTATTGGAGTTCAAAATATGTGACCGTTTTTCGGAAGCTTTTCATCAAATCTTCGAAAATCCCGTTTCTTGTTTGAGCTGCACCGCAACAGGCCTGCCACTTCATAAGCTGGCAATGGTGGAAAAGCTGAATATGAGCCTTGATTGCTCACTTTCCTGACAAAAAGACTTGGATTTCAATGAGGCTTTCGATTTTGGCAATATTTTACTTGGAAGTTGTGCACAAAATTTGGGGCCTGTTCCATTCCCATCTAGCAAAAGCTACCGCGTAGGTAACCATTAGTTATAAAAACTTGATACAGAGTGAAAAGTACAACATATAATGCCAGTATAGCTAGGCATGTCCACATGTTACTCTGGCAAGGGGTGAAGAGCAATACTAACAGCAAGGAATTATGAAAAGGTCATCATCTACTTCCAGTTGCACCAACTGCAAATAGGGAGACCAGCAACATGCGCTGACAACGACACTGAATTTCTTGGCACAACACATATTCGGATCAGGGGCGTAACGAGGTTAGATCCGGGGCAAGAAGCTAGTTTTTCCGCCCCCATATTAGAACCTGAGGTATATCTGAAACAAATGTAGTGCGCTGAAGAAAGTACTTGTGACATTGTCGAGACTTTTCGGCGACCCCCGCTGTCATTCGACTTTTCGGCGACCCCCGCGACCCCCCATAGTGATTCGGCGCCCGTGAAATTGTGCCCCTTTGCCCCCTCATTACGTCCCTGCTTCAGACATCAGGTAGAGGGATACATACCAACGGGTTGAGGTTCGGAATGCTTGTGGGCATCCGGTGATATGTTGGCAAGCTTGGTGGAGAACTGAATCGACCTTGTTCGCATGACAAGATCTTCCCCAAAGCTTGTGCACGAAAGTAATTAATGGAGTGAGGAGGATGCTCGGGTAGTTATTTTTTCAAAAACAACTTGATTGAAGGCAAGAGTCGTGCAACTTGCTTTTGGAAATTTCATGTTTGTTTTTGTTGAAAAAATCCTGTTAACATTTTCATACCCACCTGCGTGTCTGCCTCTTACCCTAATTACGGTAAAAGTCGACTGGACATTGGTGAAGGCTGAAACATTGAAGTTCTGGGTTTTGGCCGCTTGGTGGTGCCACGGAGCAACGCTCAAACTCATCAATCGCTTGTTCCAGACTCGGAATGTTTTTGCTGCTGCTTGTAGATTGCCAGATGCTTTTGCTAAAAAGATAGCAGTCACGTCGTGCGCACGTTTGAAAAAGCCAGCATGGAATCGCTATACTCTGAAATAAGCTTTCAAGTTTTGAAAAGTCAGCCGAGGTCGAAAGAGTGCATGCAGACGATTCTTACTCGCTGATTTTGAGTAAATTGTATAAAAAGAATCTAAATGCAAATGTGACGTTTTTGTTGCAGCGTCAGCATATTTGCAAATGTTGACAGGCAAGCATGTGGAAGAAAAAGTGAAATTGAAACTAACGAATTTTCTCATTTGCTTGTGATAAGTTCTGTTTCATAGAATGCAGACGCAGCGAAAGCTCGTTGCAGCAAAATTAAAGAATGCAGTCTTGTTCATTTTTCTATTTCGCCTCAACGTTTCTCAGCGACTTTTTGGTGCAACTGCGCCGAAAAACTGTTCATTGTGCGAGTAAGTTGCTTGGCAGCAATGTTAACCAATGCAAAATACGTGCAAAGTATTTTACTCTGAATTATCAGTACCTTTGCGAGGAGAGGTTACGGCTTTTCAAGTGCCTCGATATGTCGACAAATTTTGCTGCCCAGAAGCTTTAGTTGTTTTTTCAGTGCACGTTTCTACAACTTTATGTTTTTTGACAGATGCAAAAGAGTTCCAGGAATTGTCTCTGTTGATTGCCGCCGAAGGAACCTGACTTTTCTACCTGCACATCTTCCAAGCGATACAACAGATCTGATGTTTGATTTCAATTTGCTCAATCGGCTGACAAACGCGGTGAGAAGGGATTCACTGACTTTAAAACTGTTTGAAGCATTGCAATTAATGCGTGGCGGTTGTTTGGCTTGAGCAGTTAAAGCAGTAATGTTTCCAATGACTTTTATAATTTTAGCAAAAAAAATGTCATACTGATCTATGGCACTTGTACATGCTTTAATCTTTTTAAAAGACATTTTTGAAAATTCGCCTTTAAAATTGATTTCTAGTCGCCCACGCTTCTAGCACGTGTCCTTCTTGTTAGGTTCCAACCTCCTACGTTTGCTGCGACCTAATGAATAATCCATGTTCATAAGTCCGATTTCAATAGGCGAGTTTAGGCCGCTTAGGACTTTTCTCTCTCATCACATCAGGAAAAAGCTGGCTTACCTCGCAAGTGTTTGCAAATCTGAGCTAAAACAACAAGCTAGCCTTAAACCTGACGAACGACAAACAAGATAAAAATGAAAATCTTGAAAAAGTAGAAAAAGTAAATTCAATTAAGCAACAGCTCAGCTGGAGTGATGAGAGGGAAGACGTTTTTCTCTATTTTCATGAAATATTGATCATCCTTGTTGTGGATATTCACAACCTAGTAATCAATAATTTATTTTCAGACTGCACAACTAGTCAAGCAACAGTGCATGCCAGCACATATGTTACAAAGAAATGGAGTAAAGCGCCAAAATTTAACAGCAAAAAACTAAACCAGCCAATCCCCAAAGCGGAAATATCGTGGTGCTAAAATCAGTTGAAAGTTTAATGCATTAACTTCGTCAACGTGATTCTATTCTCAAGCTGTGCTAAAATATGGGGGAATAAAAACCCTCCAGTAAACTGCATACACGTGTGGATCTTGTGCACACTGCACAGGATGATTGAGAATCACTGGTAACTGTATATCAGCCAGTTTGATTTCGAGCAAAGTTTGCAAATTGAAGATCCACTGTGCTTTGAAAGCTTGCATTGGTCCAATGAAATTTTTTGAAACCACAACCAAAGACAAAAACGAATGATAACAGAATGAATAAGGCTTTTTCGATTTTAAATAGCGATACGAGCCTACATCAAATACTTTAAAATAAAAACAAATAATTTTTGATTTTTTTGCATGAATGTATTGTTACTTGAAGGCGGTACTGGCAACTGACAAATCTCTCCTTTGTTGACTTGCAGTCAACTTGACCCAAATTGGTGAAATGTTATTTTCCCCCCATATACTGCTGAAAAACTTTTTACTTCATTTGCCTTACATGACTAGTTTTATATTATAGAGTTTATACATACGTATCATAGCAGTTGTAATGTGAAGTAAACACCCCATCGTTTAAAACAGGGGTGGGGAACCTGCATCCCCGTGGGCCAAATGCGGCCCGCGTGAACATTTAATATGGCCCGCATAAGAATTTTCGTTACCCAATTTAGAATACAAAATCGCGTCAAAGCGAATCTCGATGATAAGCGGGTACTTCGATACTATATCATAAGCCTCTATGAAGACGTTACACAATACAATACTTCAAACTCTATCTCTCGTAATTAGAATTTCAGGATAAAGTCAAATGTTATTTTCGTCCCGCCAGCGACAATCCACATTTTAAGCGGCCCGTGATAGCAAACAGATTCCCCACCCCTGATTTAAAACATAATCGCAAGGCGTATGTGTAACTGCGAACAAGGCATGGTCAAAAGAAAATTGCCATAATTAACGTTTGGATGTCATTTTAACATTATGTTTTACGTCCATCAAATATTTTCGGTATTTTTTCTGAACTATGATGCCTGATATTAATTGTTCAGGTAAAATATAGCATTGAATTATTCGTGTACAACTCGAGACGCCAAAGCTGCGCTGAAATTCCTGTTCACTGGAAGATATACGGAAGTCATCGTGACAGCTGCAAGTTTTGTGCACTCGCGCACTCAAATTGAACCACTAGTCAAGGCCGCAATGGTTTTCTACTTTGCGTTAACATACGCAAGGTAGAGAGGAGAAAAGGGGTACTGGGTTTTTACTCGGATCTTGTGGTCTGAGCCTTTTGCTCTTTGAAAGCAATGCTAAGTTCAGAAATTCGCGCATCGCATAAAACAGACATCTACCAATCTGTATACCGCGTGATATCAGGTGCAGAAAATGCTCGAACAAAATCACCCGTTTTGATTTCACTTGTATGAATAGGGTGTTTGCAGAAACTGCCCTTGTCGAATTTGCTCTTCATAGCATTTCTCTGCAGTTTTGATGATGTTAAATATATGTTTGTATTATACAGGACGTTGGTGAGGAAATTAAGTTTATCTCTGATTATGATAAGGAATTTTATGGATTCGCAAGAGAATAGCTCCCAGACAGTGTTTTGTCACACTTTTATAGCAAGGGTCCTTCACAAACTGTAGTGATCGTCCTTGTACTTGCTTGGCTTGTACAGCTATCTACAATGGGGTATATCTTTAACATGGGTTGCTCCACAAAACGACAGATGCTCATATTTCAGTCGTTCGACTAAACGATCGATGGTCGAGGGTTTGGATCAACCCTCGAGGGCAAAGCGTTAATTAGAATATTTCAATTCTGTCCCGACCTTGTTAGAAATTGGTTCCAGTTCTCAGATATTTGGACGTGAAACAATAACTGCAAATCACTGCTTAAAAATCTTTTTTGAAAAAAGCTGCACCAAAAGAAAAATTCTGTGTTGCCATGCTATAAGCAGAACTTCTACAAGAAAGAACCAAAGAATCGCGCAGTGTCTTCATTAGTATCTAATCCTGGAATGGAGGCTTATTCGATGCTTCTATTTAATAAACTGTGCTGCCCTGATCAATGGCCAGTCGATTCAAGGTTCTTCATAGAACTATTTAGCAAAATGGTTTGGGAAAAATCTAAATATAATTGCGTTTAAAGTAGTTTACTTATCCGAATAAACTGAAACAGTAGTAATTTTTGCTGCACAAATTTGTCAAGTTTTCTTGCTAATATGCAGAACGGTAAGGTCGAAGCAGTGATTTTTGAAACCATTTTACATCGGAGTGCGATTAAAATCAGTGATGCCAAAGGTATTTTGCAAACAGGTATTAATCAAATAAATCAATTTTGCCCGAAGTTGGCCACATCTTGATAGTCTGTAAGCTACTTCGCTTTCGGCAAACATACTTCTAACAACAGAAGAAACGTCTCGTAAAAAAACTCTTTTCGAATCATTTCTTTCGAGAAAGATCAAGAGAAGTAGAAAAAACGCTGAAGATCTTCGACTGCAACTTATCATTTGAAATCTGCCTCTTTAAAAGGAATTTAACTCAACACTCTACCGTCCACATTGTTTCAAAAACAATTCTGGGTTTGTCTTTTTGCTTAAAAATGAATTAATTTTTTAAACGTTGCAAATTTGTAACATAGGTCCATTAAGCTACTAAATCCAGAAAATCTCTGTAATCATAGGAAAGGTGTTTTGTACAACAGGATGAATCAAAAGTATGCATGTTAAAGGCGAGAGACCCTTGTAATATCTGAAAAACCTGTTAAAATCAAGTTTCATGACGCATTTTTCACAATGTGCGCAGATGGAATAGAGGGTTCCTACGCAACTTTGAATACAAATTTCCAGACAATTTCCAGACTTTTCCGGACTTTTTTCGGACTTAACTTTTCCGAATGACATGCCCAGGTCAAATACTGGCGCTATAATAGTTAACACGATGCAAGTAAAATTATCAATCGTATCACAAGTATCAGAATAAAACATCAGAATGCATGTCAAAAGATCAAGTCTAGAAAATTATTTACTTTTTCCATTCTAACAGACCAAACACTTTTTTCCAGACTTTTCCAGGCTGGAAAATGACCAATTTTTTCAATACCTTTCCAGACTCCGTAGGAATCCTGGAAATATGCTTGTTTGCAAATCACAACACTGACATAACTAGAAACAAAGTAGTCAAATTTAGCTTGGCAATCACAAAAAAAAATAAATCGACAAACACTGTCACGAAATAGACAAAGCACAAAGATATCACAACCTATGTGCAGTATTGTCAGAACATTAGTTCCTCTGAAATTCCAGGAAAAAATTTTTTTTCGTTACAAAAATAAACCTCATATTTTGGCAAAAGTAATAAGGGATGCTTCTGCAACCTGGCAGCTTATTTCATTGACTTCTCTTCTCCGTGTAGATTGGAAAATGATCGATGTTATCTTTTCGAACACCCTGCTATGGTTTCGAGTTGTGGCCTCTGGCTTTCCTAGCCTATCATCTTCTTTCTAATGAAAGTTATGATCTTACGCCTTTTCAAGGACCTGTGACCTTGCTTTCTCTGTAGAGAGCCTCCAACGTCATGTTTGAATTTCAACAGTGGAAGCTGCTGTAGCACAATCGTTTCTGTATTGTAGCCAACTATAGGAATGTTTGTATTTTAATAACACGGAGATAGCAGGGAAAACATTTTTGATTTTCAGACTCTCACTCCTTACCAACGACTGGTGGAAGTTCATCTGCAAAACAATATTATCAATCGAATTGACAAAAGTGCTTTTCATCATCTTAAAAGTTTGCAAAAGTACTTATCTGGTGGTAACTAGTCATACATTTAGTTTCAACAAGAAACTTGAGAAAATTTCCCAATGTGTGTTTACCTGGAAATTGTCCTGAAAGTACTTAAAGTCATAATTTAATTGCACTGACGTCGAACAGGTTAAACTGATTTTAATGATAGTTATATATAAAAGTATATCTTTTGAAATTGCCTTCACCTCAAGTAATTTTTGTGTTTAACACCTCAGAAGAAAAAGTGTGTCGTTCTTTTTCTAAAAAGACTCGTTTTTTGTAGGCTAGAATTGTCTGGAAATCAACTGACCGCTTTTCCTTGGTCTTCGATCAATTCTCTGACAAGTTTACGTTTCTTATATTTGGACCGAAACAAACTGACTTCTTTGCCCGGTGCTGAAGATGTTTTAAACGACCTGCAGAGGTTATCCGTAGTTTCTCTGTCATCGAATCCTTTCACATGTGGATGTTCTTTGAAAAACTTTTCTGACATGTTTATGGATCTCAAGCAAAAGCGAGAAAACAGTGAAAAACGTGTTACGAAAATCTCGAACATTGAATGCTCAAGTGTGCATGGATGGTTGTCGAGAAACTTGAGTAGCTTCAATGTCACATCATCTAAAATCTGCGAAAAACCGAAGGTGATGATGTCGGTCAAAATTGCATACAGTCTCCAGTCAGGTATGCCGAGTGCCTCGTCTGGAAACAAGGCACTGACAAAAGGGGTAACGTACTCTGTGGAAAGTGAGAATGATGAAGCTTTCACGAGTGTCGCTGAAAGAACGCGAATAATATTCGCTCCAGTCAATGTTTCCATCAGCATCAACTGCGACACGGAACAAGATGCTGGAAGTTCAAAGTCGCTTTTCGGCAAAACTGAAATTGTCAAGATTGCTACTTTCGCGGGGAAGGAACAAAGACCTGAGTTTGAAGGTGACAAAAACAAATGTCAGTTGATGAGTATTATCATATACTAGTGCAGGGGTGAGCAAACTACGACCAACGGGCCACCGCTGAACCTTTTTTCTGACCCCCGAATGCACTTTTAGTGTTGTTTTAAGCTGATCGAGTATCGCTGACTTATCACAAACCGCTTCTACTCGAAAAACGTGCAGTATGATAGTCGAGTGCATAGCGATCTTAACACGCAAATACAGATCAAGAATCTAGACCTGACGGTTGTAGGCCTTAACAGCTCTAAACGTTAGATATAATGATTATATCTTTTTTATATAAAAAAGTATAATTTGTAGAAGCTGGCCCTTCGCTGGGTACTGATAGAAGAATGTGGCCTTCACTGAAATAAGTTTACCCACCCTGCAATAGTGTACCTAAGTTTGAAAGTGCATCGGTATCTGCAACGTGTTTAGAAAACTCTTTCGAATTAAGCTTTGGAGCCAAGTTTCATTTGACATATCTCAAAGTTAAAACTTGAATAAAACTCACCTAATTCAAGATTACCACAAAAAACACCCATACACTTTTGCAAACTTTGGCAATATGAAAGTAAAATCGGTGGTTATTTTTTCCGGAATAATGTGAAACTTGGCCATTTATCAAAACAAACCAAAACGTATTTAGCTAGCGTAGATCATATCATTAAAAATGTAAATCAGTGCAAATATAGAGCTAGCCGTGCATAAGATGAACGAGTCACAACTTAGAGGGTAACTTATTTTATTTCCCAACAACTATACAAAAATATGCTGAAAAAAGGTGTAAGTTGAGTAAAGTCATCGAACAAAACGGAAGTACGGTGGCGATAACATTTTACTGGTCAATATCAATATTAAAGTTTAGGATTTATGTGACGTCGAATGTGTGCCATTTTCAGACGCCTTGGCGAATCGGAATTGAGAAAAAGTTGATCTTATCTGATTGATATAAATTTGTCTCGTTTATACAAATTTTCGATCTCTACTACAGCACCGCTTTGTCAATCAGATCTCACAACCATTTTCTTAGAGATAGATTCAGTCTTATTTTGTACTTAACTGGTTTGCGTAGGATAAGTGAGTAGATTTCATTGTTTTGCTGATAGATTGCTGTGTATACTTACAAGAATGCATGCCGACATAGTATGGCTTCGAGATCTGGTTGAGAAAGTGAAGGTCGGTTTCACTTAGCTACAATGTCAAACCAGATGTAGTCAGGGCACGTGCTGTGGAAGACGCGTAGACGATTTTGGCGGTTTTTGGCGGGCTGGCGCAGGAAGCAAACCTTCCCAGTGTGATGGACACTGGATCGGTTTCGTGTTTTCCATGCTTTTCCTTATCTGCTGTTTCTCAGTATGTCTTTTGACTTGACTTTGCTGATTTTGGCGATTTCTGCAAAAGGTTTCCACATCGTTTTTCACCCTACAAAGGATTGCAATTGGAAATCGTTCTATATATCTATAAACATATTTTACAGTTTGATTTTGGCTGACGGTAATTGGCGGCAGGCCGAAGCCTGAAATTTGCTTCTTGCCGAGACGTTTGAGATGAACGCACTTGCTCAAAGAGCGCTACGGCCATTCACTCAGTGGCTGTATTGTTTGCTTTTCTGCAGTACAGTTAATCTATTTTGTTTCGTTTGTGAAAGAATTGAGTTATGTGCAGTCGTTTACTTACATGGGCGCAGGGGCGTAACGAGGGGGTGGGAAGGGAGCACAATTCTCCGGGCGCCGAATCACTATGAGGGCGCCGAATCCAGCGCATTTGCCTCCTAAAGACCTCAAATTCGAACATGGGGGCAACAAACTTGCTTCTTGCTCCGGGCGCCATCTAACCTCGTTACGCCCCTGCATGGGCGTCAAGAAAAACAAGTTTGCTGATGCAGAGACTTAAATCGTATTACATGAGATTGATGGATACTTACAACGCGGACTTATTTTTATATGACCGCTCCATTGCTGACCGTTTCCATGTGGCAAATCATGTCAGTTTTGTTTTATTTAGAGAAAAAAATCTTCTCAAACTCGCATCTAATTTGGAATAACAAGCACGATTGTCGCATTGACCGTGTGCGGAAGCAAGACCATGAGGGAATGACAATAGTTTGTGCTGCTGAAAACCTTGCCGGGACAAGCTACCAACTGGTCAAACTCGTCGTGGTTGATGAACAAAGCAAGGAAACAAACCGTGCGTTTGGAAATTTATGTTCTGTTCCGACATAAGACGTTTCAAACGTCCAATATAAAACAATCGTCTCAGCCCAGGGACTTTTTTATATGGCCTAGAAAATGCGGTGCCAGCACACTGCCTCGTTGAACAAATGAAAAATGACCTTTAGTTCAGATCAAATATTTCCCTCTCTCTGAGTTTTAAAAATAAGGAGGCAAAATTACATTTCCAACGGAAACGTAATTTTCAAACACTTCTGCGTTTCCCGAGTGCAAATAATTTTTTTGCCCATTTCATGAATCAAAAACCAAGTTTTACGGTTACGCCATTGCCTAACTCTAATGCTGAAGTGTTGATACGTAAATAAATTACCATAGTAGAGTTTTTTCAATGTTTTGATGGACTTGTAGTTCATGGTTGCTGCGCATCAAAGCAGCCGCCTTCTCAAACCATGTTTTATATTTGATATCTCGTGGAGGACGCCAGGTCTGAGTTTGCCAGTGCATTTCAGGAAAAAACTCTCTTGACTGAGGCTCACTACATCAGCTTCTGAGTCAATATTCGCGACCGAGACGAAGTCCTGAGACTCTGTCATTGGTTATTATCCTCGCAAACCACTTTGCAGCCTCTTCGGATATAACTTACTGACCTGTTTTGTTGATAAACAAGGGGGAGATGTCGTAAATAAAATTTCGGTTATGACTGAAACCTACGCAGCATTTATAAAGTATGTTCCAACAGTTATAAGTGGCCTCACAGGGTTTCCATAAGAAGTTACGATTTTTGCACAGAAAGACGCTGAACCAAATTTGGCATTGCAAGCTCAGGTCCAACATTCTTTTTTTTTGTGTAGATTTTTTAGTAACCAAGCATGTGTTGCTTCTTGGTTTAATCAATGTAGCCACCAACTTTTTCCAAAATGTTGCTAAAGGAGTGTTGGCTTAGTTTTATTCTTTTATTGGCCACAATAAAATGTTGTTTAAAACAGATACAGATGTTTCACAAGTCGAGTCATCTATCGAGTCATCTAGGTAAGCTGGTTACAAGTTTTTAACTGTATCGTAGTGTTGCGTATGTGTTGCATAAAGGATAGGATGACTAGAGACAAACGATTGATAACTGCACCGATATATGGAATGTCCTTGGAAG
>JGI24021J15306_10005395_pt1 | contig 15186 bp, 13 predicted proteins | sample Ectturendosymbi1_FD_15306 | JGI IMG/M metagenome (IMG submission 15306)
AATTGTGACGTCACAAACAGTGCACACCAAAAACAAATAACCACCATATGACCTTGAACCAAACCCCCCCCATGAAAATTTTCTGCGTACGCCACTGTTGGCCAGTACGCTGTGGACAACCAAAATGACATCAAACCCGCACACCATAAAGTGTTACTCGCTTTAGATTAGAGCAATCGTAATGAGCATTTCGTTGTTTGCTTTTGTTAAAACAGGATAAACGTTCAGGAAAGTACAATATGCTACGCAAAAGAACAGAATAATATCGCCAAAACGCAAAAATGTTAATCTAATCAAAAACATGTTGAAATATTGAAGAACTGGAAAAACATAGAAAAATACAAAATTGTTAAAAACATGAAAAAAAATCAAAAACATCAAAAATATCAAAAATTATCAGAAACAAAAAATATGATTGATAAACAAAAGAAAATGTTGTTCAGAGGGTGACGACACGCGTATACCCAAGGGGAAACCCCACCTTTACTGGCTCCTCCTCTAAAATCCATAAAATGATTACCCAAATCCTCGTCTATATTACTACTTGGTCAGCGAAATTCTATTTCTATCAACTCTTCTACATTGATTCTCTATAACCTTTGCGACTGAAGATGTCGCAATTCTTTCTAACATAGTTCTTGCCAATCGTTTTCTCCTCAGCCCCTCCTGTGACAGTCTGACAAAAAAAAACAAAGAAAAACAGAGCACTTAGAATTTTTTGTGATAGCTGTGATGACGGTGAGGCTTCAATGGCTGATAACTTTTCATTAAGACCTGTGGTTATATCGAGAGATTCTGGTGTTGATGGCATGAGATGTCTTATTAGCAGCTGGCGTTGGTTTCGTGTGAAGGCGCTGGGAAAATACCCAAATCCAAAGATTATGTTTGTTTCTATACATGTTTCAAAAGCTGCAAATATTCTTCAGAAGAAATGCCTTCGTGGAAAAGAAAGCACCCAATGAACCTTTGGCAACAAATGAATCCAAAAGAGGCCATTACATCACACATTCATGAAATTATAGAGGCTTATCTTGCAAGCTTAGAAACGCAGCCACGTGGCTTACTTTACGGCACATGGTGGAAAATAAAACCTATACTTCATGAAACATGTTCCAAACATACAGCATTAACCTTTAAGCGTAATTATTTCTTTAATGAAAAACTATATGTGGCGAAAATGTTTTAGTGAAGATGTATACTCTGCTCAGAAAACAAGGATTGCGAGTGTGGCAGAAATTTTCACTCCGGACTGAAGCTCCTGTAGATCTTGCACCACGAACAACAGTTATTGCAACTTCCTCGAACGATTGAATTTATTAATTTATTTGCAACTCTTTAACGAGTTTTGATTAATCACTAGGCCAGTGACATTACCGGCAATAATTCATATACATGTTTGGTGGCGTTATTGGCTGTAGGCAACTATTTGCTGACTCTGTTTCATAGCACTGACTTTCATTTTAAACAGTTGCTAAAGCGGCATTTGTGTATTAGTTAAGGTCTACCTGTTACAAAAACCAGTAGTTTGCTATCAGTATTTAATTGTTTCCTATTTGATGGCATTCCCAATCTAATACATGCACCTCCCTAACCAGTTACTTCACTTTTCTGAATGATCTATCATCATGTTCAGTTGCGGATCCAGAAGGTGCAGTTTGGGATAACTGCCTCTAAAGGTCAAGGTCTGTGGCGTCCCTTTGATATAAATTCGCTCCATTTTGGAGGCTATTGGTCCAGGAACAAAGGTTTAGAAACACTTTAAACCAGAGCCTCTTAAACGTTTTCAATTGCGGCTATTTGAGTCATTGATGCTAACTCACCTAACCTCAAAATCAAATACAAAACACAAAACAACAATTTCTTTGCCAGCATCCTGCTTAATGCAACTGTTTTTTAGAAACTTTTAGTTGAACAAATGATTTTTGAAGACAACGCACATCGCACAATCAACTTCACTTTCTAGTTTATTCCGATAATTTTTTTCTTCTCCCCTTTGTTTTGACTATGGGGTTTGTAGTGAAATGATAATAAAATCTGGAATGGATAAAGCAATGTAATTAATGCTTTTCAACAACATGTTGCTGGCATACTCGCGCCACCGGTGCAAGAAACCAAGTTCTGACGTAAACAAAACTTTATTTTTCGTTGAACTTGCAGGATTTACACGCCACACTTTTAATCAGCATCTATTATCGAATATTATCAACAATGCTATTCTCATGTAAGTTGTAGCACTGTTAATGTTACGTTATGTCTTTCCGCCGTGATCAATGTTCAGCCTCACTCAGGTAATCAGTAATCACCAACGCGATCGCTTTCGCTAAAACAGCACGGTTCTGGATTTACCGCTGGGCTGTGCAAAATTGGTCTGCTTTTGTTACAAGTTTACTTTCAAATGCTTGATGTCAGCATTGAAAGGAAAGGCAGTAATGAAACTAGGAATGCAATATGAAAAACATATAACTGGCGCAAGATTCTAGCACCACCATCTGCAGGCAATTTGCCGTGTATTCGACAGATTTTGCAATAAACGTCGGCTTACTCAGGTCGTGTAACTGAAAATTTAAAGGAACTGCTGAACATAAGTAAAATCGTTCCTAAACTGATAAGGTACAGTGTCTGAAGTATCTGGTACGAAAGTCATACAGTATCTGGTACGGTACAGCACTCTGGGATGCGAAAATTACTGGTAAAATCCTGTACTTTCCTACAGTAATTTGCTTTGAGCGGTATCTGTGTTATAAGCACGGGATTTTCAACGTGTATCTTGAAACAGCACAAGCCTCTGTTGTAGTAACATTTAAACTGTGACATGAAGTTGGCCTAAACTAAGATAACGAAACTACAAACTGAATGTGATCTGTTGAAGTCCACCGCCAATACCCAGCTTGTTTGCTATTACGCTCGCTTAAAGTACTGTATAATTGATCAATAGTTTCAATTTATGCGTTGGTGGAACTTGCGGTGGTGTTGGATGAAAAAGTGAGAAAAATGTTTTTGACAGACGCATCACAGGCAAAAAGGGATTATATGTAATACAAATTACTGGACATTCAGTTGTCGGTGTCTTGCCTGCTGCTCGATGTCAACTGTTTCAAACCTGGGCTAATGGATTGATGTTTTTTTTCTTCACATCAAGAGTCCATTGTCAAAGGGTGTGAGGCTGCAATAAACACTTGATTGAAATTCTGACGTTATATGTATTTTAGGGTAATATGCTGTTAGGCCAAGTGTGGATCTATCATGCGATTGCGAGATTGTTGCTCACAATTAGCAGAGCTACTTGATGTGGGACTAATGGCATAGCAAATTTGTTTTGGAATTGTTGCTTCAGCTATAAATATGCTTTCCATGTACAGTACATGTAACTGCACAAGTTTTGTCTGCAAATATGATTGTCATTTACCTACATACTTGACTCTTATCGTGGGTCTTGAGTTGCCACTTGTTAGTGTAAGAAGAATCGCTCTACCTCCAACCTGCCTGTGGTCGGAAATATGTTTCAGATTTTGTTTTTTCTGATCACCATACAGATAAACAAAACAATACCAAACACTAGCCCAGCATTCCGTAGGCGTGGGTGTAGGAGCAGACAAATTTTTGGTGTTGCTAAGAATATTTTGCCCGAATTTCCCCAAATTTTTCCGAAATTTTTTATGCGGCAAACTTTCCCCCTACAAATTTTCGGTCGCCGTTGGTTACTCATCAATTCTAACAAACTAAAACACAAAGTTAGCTGAAACAGTTTGTTGATTACACGCAGCATATCTTTATTGTGTTTTCTATGACACACTAAATCTTTTTTTGCAGTCAGACTCATGTTTTTCTTAAAGAGCGATTTATACACTAAATGACTCAATAACAAAAAACGTAATTTCATAAATATATTTTAAAAAATGTCGAAACTAGTGTCCCGGAATTTCTCGAGATTTTTCTCGAATTTTTAACAAATCAAAAAATTTTTAACAAATCAAAACTTTTGGTGGTTGCGTTTGCATCCCAACTCTTACACCACTGGTTGTAAGGTATATATTTTGAATACGTTTTGTAGATATATGAGATTGTTTGAGACCCCAAAAGTTGCTTTGTTTACTGGACAGCTTTTGTAAACCAGGGGCCCATTTTTTCGACCCGCTTCTGAAGTTTTTGCGAATTAATGATATAAGGCGCTTTTGAGCTGCGATGATTTCCAGAAAGATGACGGAATTCAACCAACAAAAATAGCCACTCTTTGGTCTGTAAAAGGTAACCACTTTTGTATGTTACCCAACGATCTTCATAGAATATCTTGGGTATATAAGTGAAGAATTTCGACGTCCCCTATATGACTGCCCCCCCGCAAACGCCTAGTCTGGACCCTCCACTATTCCTGTTAACCTGCATTTGGCGAACACGCTGCTTAGAGTCCAATTAATTTGCTTGATTGTCTATTAGGAAACCGATGGATGAGTTTTCGAAATACTAAACTTTGCTTTACCGTACAATATTTCATACAAAAGTTTGTTTCTTTCCTGATTTATTTTTCTAAGATTTTTTAGTTGAGGTTTCAGGCATATTGCTGCCTTTAGGATACTTTTACCGACAATACCAATAAGTTTCAGTAAAGACTTTCAATGAATTTGCTAGCACATGAAGAAGTCATTTATAATATATATAATATTAGATGTACAACTGACGTGGTATGTGCATTTTTTACTCAGCAATTTTGCTCACTTTTGAATAAAGCACTAAAACGTGTTGCTGCTTTGCAATCTCGCCGACTTGACACTTAATATTTTGGGATGTCGTTTGTAAAAACTCGAAAGTACCTCATCGATTGACCTTTGTGCTTTCGAAAGAACAAAGTATGCTGGCCAGCTTGTTTTTAGTGAATTTGCTTGTCTGCGGTTCTGTGCAACATTTTTAGTTACTCTTTAAAGTTTTGCTGCAGTTTTCATGTGCACAGATTTATTGGAAATATCCATCGTTGTTTCAAGAGGGCGTTCTGATTTTATACATTTACATTGCAGGCATACGAGGCTTTCTATAAAATTTAAAATATTACGAGCATTCGCGTTACAAAACATTTTTTATTCGTTAAAAACATATAAAACGATGTAAACAGCAGAAACACAGCTGAATCTAAGCATCTCATGTCTTCGGATCGTTGAAAAGCAGAAAAGAGTCCTACGAATTACTGGTACAAAAACGACCCGCAAACCTTGATGGACAATACGTAATTAAGTCGTCCAAAAGTGTTTGCGATTTGTTTCATAACAACCAGTCTCAGCGCTAAGTTTTGGGCAGAAGTTGACACACGAAGATATATATAGTAATGACGTAAAAATGGGCGGCGTGCTTAGCAGCACACTTCACGGGGTACTTCAGACTTTATCCTGTCTGGACTTGTGGGAAGTGGAAAACATGTTTATGATGTTTGCTTTGTGCTGTGGGTTTCTGGGAGACGATGTGGCGGCGAATTTGTGTTTTGCTTCTGACTTTCTCATAGTCAGGTCAATGTCGGTGTAACTTACTTCTTCGCGACGCTACTGGTCGACTCATTGAGTTCTCAAAACCTTCTATTATCTAAGTAACATTTCGTTTAAGTCGCTTTTGCGCTGAAGCGAAACTACCCAGCGATTTGCCGAAGCAAAGCGGGAAAAAAACTATGAAGCTATTTTCATGTCAACTGGTGTTTACTTTTTACTCTTTGAAGCTTTCGTTGCTGTCAGGTGTAAAAAACTGCGAAGATATTTTATCTTTTGATACCTTCACGAGCACTGGTTGGCGTAGAAGGGTCAAGCAGAAATTACATTTTCAGAAAAACCGCTTTTCTTTGATCATTCACGCCAAATAGCGAGATGCTGAGGCGGCATAAAACATGAAGAGCATTGTTTTGTCGCTTTTGATGCAATTCAAGTATTCGCACTTTGCAAACACCGTAAACGTGCTCTTAACCGTTATAATGTATCAGTCAAGTGTGCGAACGGCGGTGAGCTCAAGCTACTTTTCATTTGTTTGTCGAAGTGCTGGTGATTTACCGAATTTTGTATGGATTGACACTTTATTGGATGAGCATAACAAAGTAAAGCGGCCAGTATCCCTGTTGCAACCTAATAACCAGTGTTCCCTCTGAGGTGCGCAACCGCGCGAATGCGCAGCACCGCCAGACACTCTGCGCAGTGAAATCTCATTCTCGTGCACTTGTAACATATTACCGATTTAATATCGTATCTATATTGTATGGTCCTTGTGACGCTTCACTGTTTGTGTGTCTACGCGGTTGCGCAATCGCATGCGCACTAAAACCAACATTTGCTCTGTGTGAAATTTTCTTGGAAGGAACACTGCTGATAAGGAGCCCTGTTTGCAAACGTGGACACAGAGAACCTTTATAAAGTGAAAAACACGAGTGACAGTTTCAAACTTTGCAACGTGTTGGACAGCATAACAGAAAAACAAAGGAAGAAAACAAAACTTGAGAAGATGCTTAAACTCGCGATATTGGCGGTGCTTGCTTGCGCAGTTCAGGGACGTGATGTAAGTGAAAAACACTGCGTGCGTCTTTTTTTTTATTTTAAAAAAAAGGGCTGGTTGATCAGCGCATCTGTGGCACTTAACAGATCTGTTGGCAATCTATGCTTTGCTTGCAGTTCGGTTTCAGATTACTTTGTCGCAGTAGGAAAAACTCCTGTCTCTGCTCACAACAATCCAAAATAAGCAGTTTGGCGGTAAAACACAGAAAAACTAAAGATCGAATTTCTTTATGACCGTGTAATGCATGTTCGAGGCACGTGTTTGACTTACGCAGTGCTGCTGTTTGAAGAATATCACATCAAATGTTATTTTTTGCTTTTCAGCTTCAAAGAGCGGAAGAAGATGACTTCGATCCCAACTGTAAGTGAGCAACGCCTGTACACCTTCAATCTCTTCAGTTTGAAGGTTTACGTTTCAGCCACAAAAAATTTGAGAAATGGTTTGAATGCGTTCAAATATGACTCAATTAGATAAACGCTTACTAAATAGAACTCTGGAGCTTGGTACCTATTTAAAATTTAAGAAATTAACCTCTTGTTTACAAAAAATGTTTTGAGTTTGATTTTGAGGAAATCGGAAGGAAATTTAAAACAATTCCGAAGTGGTTTGCTGAAAAATGAGGTGTATTTTTAAAAAATGGTTGCTGCAGTGCTATCCGCAATTTTGATGTGGCTTGTGCTTGTATATTTCTGACAAATGAGTAATAAACTCTCACCGTATGTCTGTAACGGTGAAGCAATTATTGATACAATTCAATAGTTATTTTCTAACATCTATCCACAGAATATAACATTAATGTTATTTTTTACATCATTTGAATTTTTTCGAATAAGGCTGAAATATTTAAAAAAGTTTGAAAAACATGACCAACAGAAGCAGTTCAGTCAGAGAAAAACTGTATGGAAAAAAACACAATGGTGAAAAGACGGTTGATAACAAACGTCGTTCAGTTTGAGAAAAAGTTTTTCTGAAATTTTTTCTTAATTTCTGTACAAAGCGTTTTCATCGGTACGAAATTTTGTTTTCTAAGCACTGTGTTTGTTCCCGTTTGCGTCTGCTGGAGAACCATTCTGGAAGCCGTATGACTGCAATTTCTTTTACCAAGTAGGTGTTGCCATATAAATAATCTAAATCATTTTACTTATGTTATTGCTATTTTAGATATTTGCTGAAGCAGTACCCGAATGTTAAGTTATTCCTGTCATTACGATCAGTTCTTTGTTGGTATTAAACAATTAAACTGATAGCACATCACAAATATCATATACTATTCAACCGGAGCGTCACGAAGAGAGGGCAAGGGGTACACTGCCGCGGGCGCCAAGTAACTGGGGGGCGCTGAAAAATCCAAAGTCCCAACAATATCGCAAGTACTTTCTTCAATAGAGTACATTTACTCCCAAAATACCTTAGATTCGAACATAGGGGCGTCAAACTCGTTTCTTGCCCCGGGCGTCATCTATCCTCGGTACGCCCCATCAGGCGCGGATCCAAGGGGGGTGATCGTCCCTCCAAAACCTACCAAAGTAACTATTCACCATGATTTTGTACAATTCGGAAACAGCATTCGCCATACAAGGCCATTTTGCCATCCATTGTTTTGTCACAACAGCGTTGTCTTGGGAAGTACGTATATTTCATCTCTTACAGTAGTGAACTCGTAGTGAGATTTGACTACCAAATGTTACTGAAATCACCCCCCTAACCATACTGGCTGGGCCGCCCCTGCGCCGCGAACTATTAAACGATTATTTGTTTGGTCTTTTACAATGTTGTCCACCATTCTGCCTTGCATTAGGCATACGCTTTTATAGCCCGTTGAAGTGCTCAAACAAATGCTGAGAAACTCATGAACGAGCATTTAAGTTTCTAGAACATGTGTCAAAAGGATCTGTTTGTACAAATGCTTATTCTAGTTTTGATACTTTTTCGAGAATATTTGAAATTCTTAAGTAAATTCTCTTTAACAGTGTTGCAGCCACTCCGCTGGCGTTGCGCTGAAATGCGCGATTCACCACGAACGGAATGTGCGCGAAGAAAAACACTATATGTATGTGGCGAGAATAAACAATAATAGAGTGATCTCGTCGGGTGAGATCTATTGTTGCTTGCTGCCACATTGCGAAGCTTTGCGCACATGCCGCTCGGCCTTTCCGATCGCAACAACAGCTATTATGAAATTTGTGCAGTGCTTTTCAAACTTCGTGAAGATACCGACCAGGTTATTTGGTTTAAATAAAATACGAATGAAGAACTTAATGCATTATTGCTTGGTGGTTTGCAAAGAGCAATCGTCTGGCGTGTTAAAAAATTATTAAACGTATTTGTGTAGCGTAAGTATATCTCAAGTCTAATATGTGTATTTCAAAGAGCGCGCCCTGCCCTCAGAATGAAAAACTTCAATTTGAGGTAAGCTTTTCTTTCAAACAACAATTCCTTGCTTTCTGCAGTGTTCCAATGGCATCCTTCATACAATGCCTTGTGCCCCTGGAACAGCTTTCAACCCAAAAGTTGGAGTTTGTGACTGGCCGGGCAATGTTGTATGGTGCAACAGTGCCGCAGGTAAGAGAATCATTGTTTGCGTTGTCAAAATATATGTAATAACGATACAATAACTAAATCCTTCAGCTATGAGCATCGTTTTTTTTGTATATTTCTTTGTCTCAGTAAAATGCCAAAAATGAAGAGAGCATACTAAGTTTCCGCTGTTGGCTTACTTTTTTTGTGCTTAGTGCTGGCGCACAAGACTTTAGCTCAACCTTGCTTTACGAAGCGTATAAATGTATCACATATACTGGGAATGTTTGCCCTCTGTTCTTTGTGGCTAATCACAACTGCTTGCAACCTACACAATCAGCAGAAATTAGCAAAATATTCAAACTTAAAAACTTTTATGAAATCTTGTTGCGGTACAAATGTACAACACGAAGGTCTTTCATTTCGCTCATGTGTAAATCAGCATAAATAATTTTTTGATACTGTACTTAAATGAGTTCAACTTTAAAGAAACAACTTTGTTATGTTTTGCATTTAGAACTTTTCTTACATTCACAAAAACCATTGAAACTATAAATAGTGGAATTGAACTGATGTTCGAATAACTTCTGGAATTAATTTAATGCATCAGACAAGAATTATACATGTCTAATGCCTAATAATTTTGCTTGCCTCAGTGAACACAGTTCACATTTGTGAGCATGCAAATGATGATATCAAATGCCCACGAGGAACGAGAATTCTCATTAGTGACGGCTTTTACGGAAGGAAAGACTCTACCACGTAAGTTGAAGATTGCAAAAGAAAATGAAACATGTTTGTACGTGGTTTCAGAAGNGAATACTCTATAAAAGGGGTCTCCAAACTTTTTTCTTAGATGGCCACATAAACTATTACACAACAGTTCGAGGGCCGAATATCTTACGTAATGTGATTGTTTCAGGACATGTCACATTCCACCAAATCGAAATTTTTTTCGTAAAGATATGATTTTTTCAATATTGACAAAATGTCTTTGCGGCAGATGAAATGACTTCTCGGGCCGGGCGGAAAGGCTTCGCAGGCCGGATTTGGCGAGTGGGCCGTAGTTTGGATACCCCTGTTCTACAGTATATTGTTGTGTATTTTGCTTTTTCTAAAAGTCATTCTGAAAGTAACATAAGAAGATAAACGTTATGTTGATCAAGCAGATAAGTTGTTCTTCTGGCGATTACTTTTTATTATTTATCCGGCGTTTTGCATACCTATTCAAGTAGGCTTCCAGAGGGCAATGTTTTTAACAACCGGAGGGCAATGTTTTTTAATTGAGGCCAGGCCTCAATTACTGTTAATCAATTCTATGTGTGACCCCGGCAGGAAATTTAATCCAGCTTATAAGCTTTAATGGCACCTGCTCCACCAACTTTACATATAACTGGTGTGAACACAGTTATGCCTTTCGGTACATTTAAAAGATTTTTCAAAATCCATATTCAATAGTCATGCCCCTTTCCCCTTAAACCGGATGAATTCAGAAACTACTTTCAATACATCTATATGCAGATGTATCTGAAACGATTCGTTCAAATTTTCCCTTGGCAATGACAAACGACATGCTAACAATGGCGTCTAGTTGGGAAGAAAGACTACGTCCTTCAAATGCGTCAAGAAAAAAGACCCACAGGTTTGGGCTACATCTTTCCCCCACCTACTGCATCTTTCCCCCACCTGCTCACTCTAACACAAAAAGAAAAAAAATTAAATTCGAAGGTAATGATAACCTACAAAAGACCTGTCACAATTGAAATAAAGCTGACGCATTACAAGGGCCTTGTTTAAACAAGAAACTAAAGCAAATCAAAGCTGGTTCAATGCCTTGCACGTGCTGGGCACTTCATTGTTGCCATGAAAAAAAATCGATATTAACAAATGTTTCACAATAGCTGAAAAAATAAAACTTTCACGCTGAACAAAAAATTGACTTGCGCAATTTTTGCATTAATGTAGCGATTGTGATATGCCATGCATGGTACGTTGGTCAAACTAGCATCAAATTTTCCAAGAGATAGTCAGCGCACCGCAGTAATTGAAACAAGCAGGATTGTAAAAACCGACAATGACCAGATGGCCTTGTCGTGACGCTATTGAAAGAGCCATGACAGTATAAACAGACCAGCTCCACACGAATTAAAATTAAACATGTTATTCATCGCCAGTTGCGCCAACGGACCGATAAAGACAACAGAATGCTCGGCGGAAGGATCGTTGCAGACACTGCAGGATAATTGCAATGGGAGAAGAAGATGCTCGATCACTGCCAGCAACAGAGTCTTTGGTGACCCGTGCGTGGGTACATTCAAATATGTGGAAGTCAGCTATTTTTGCGACTTCAAAAGTTCTCTTGAAGCTGATGACGATATTGATGATCAGCCAGGCAGTGCTGAGTAAACAGGATTGGTTTATGTTTGGACAAGCGTTTGAATGGTGCATGAAAAAATATCTGTTTTCGTGATCAGTTGCAAAGTGATTTGGTTGTCAGGGTATTTGCGATCATTACATTGCTTGCGCACTTGCTTAGAACATTGTGGAACTTTTTTAAAGCGAGCCAATGTATCAAGTGTTTGAAATAAAAAAGGAATGTTACGACTGAGCTTGGTATTGTTAAATAGGAATGAAGCATATAGTAAAAATGTAGTTGGGTGTATGACGAGGAAATACACTACTTTTGTGTAGTGGGATGTTCCACGAGAAAAAGTGTTCAGTTCGAAATGCTCTTTTGCACCATCATTTCGAGAAATCTCTTCTTGTTTTGTTTTTTTCTTTTATTAAAAGTTCCGCTTTCATCATGCAGGTAGTTTGCTGCACAAAAAAGAGTTACTATTTTTTCGTTGATCTGCATCTCCGGTTGAAGCAAGTCTATGTTCATGTGTGCAGCTTTTGCGTATGAAATTAAATTTATGCAAAACGTTTGCAAGCTCATGAGTAACCATTATAAAAAATATGTTACTGCACTAAAAATTTTAGAAGACATTCGATAACTTACTGAAATACATGCTGAATGGATCAGACCTAAACATATACTCAGATTAAAAAATATTGTGCTACAGCACGTTTTTTGACTTCTCCAGCATAAGTCATGCTTTCTCCATTTCACAACTTGCGAAACTAACAAACTAGGATTGTACGGATTATAAAGTACAGCAGCCAAAATGACAAAAAGGTTCAATTTTGAAAACAATGCCTGTTACAGTACAGAGAGAAATATGCACAGAGAGGTGTGTTTAGCGACGATGAGAAAGTACACGTATTCACAGAAATACGAAGAAAATCGAAAATAAAAGTACAGCTGATAGCAAAAGCGTCGCCAAACCCTAAGGTTATTTGGTCAAGGTGTATGAAATGTATCTTACAAGACCAACAAATTTTAATATACCATAAACTCACACGTTTCAAAACAGAAAAAATTACGAAGAAACAAAAGACAAAAAATGAAAGTAATAATTTAATGAAATTTAATAGGAGACAATAAAATTGAAATTTAGTTTGCTTGCTTAATACTGTGTGAATACGAACTCTTGTAATTGATTGCAAAAAAGTACTTAAAAGTAGAGCCTTTAAATTTTGTTCCACCTTAGTCCAAAGGGACGTTCCCATATACGAACTTAATTTTTTACCGACATTGCTTAAAACTTGATGAATAAAATAATTTTCAATATTAGCAAATCTGGTTTGATAAAGACTCTTGAAAAATTCATTGTATCTTTCTGGTAATTTTCCATGGTGAAATTTGTGCATAAATTTTTCTAATTCAAATTGATAAATATCACTGAGTTTGAATATTTTTATGTACAAAGCTTGTACAAAGGCGTCATGGGACATCTATATTTGCTAAAATTTTTATCCTTAATGTGTTGTTTTGTAATACTGAGAACGGCTGTAGAACAGATTTATTGGATGTAACCCATGAAATAACGCATCTTGTAAGTGAAAACCAACGAAGCTAAAGTATAATAATATCACAACGTTAATGGAAACAAATTTACTAATTTTAAACAACATGTTACAGGTGTAGAAAAATTTTCTTTTAATTAATGAACAGGGATGGCCAGTTTAATCTACTGTCTAATAACACGCCCAAATACTTCACACATATCATTCCCTGCAATGACATATTGTTAATATAAACACTGAAAGAGGTCGGTTCAGTATTGGTTCTTTCACTTGGTGGCGTAAAGTGGTACAGCAATTTGAGCAGGGAGTTGATCGTTTGCAGCGTGAGTTGCAGTGATTATTGCGTAAAGTCGCTATCTCCTCTGGGATAACCAAAGGTTGCGTTTTGGATGAGCTTAACTCAGAGCGGTGGTTGCAGTTAGGCTTCAGGCAGAGAAACGAAAATCGTTTAAAACCCTCGCTCGAATGGTCGTACGCTCGCTACAGCGACTTTAGTGTATTGGTCTTCTATTAACATTTGATTCTTCTTCAGAGGACAGTTGAGTGCTGAAACAGTTGTGCGCTTATGCACTGTAATACCACCTTCATTTGACTCGTATTGATGCCCTGAAACGCGCCAGGACCATTGAAGTTGTACCCTAAATCGCTGAGAATAAGACTTCGGTGAGTTTGGTGTGTAGTTGATTTGTGTTCATTCATTCTCCTGTTTCCCATTGACCTCAACGTTGCTTCGTTGTTTGTATCTTAAATAAAGAGTGCGTTAAGTTAATGGTATGTCGGATTACCATGACTTTACCTTCAACAGTATAAATGCCTTTAAGACTGATGGAAATTACAAAAATTACCAGTTTTAAAACATGATGCCGCATATTTCCGAAACGTTTTGAAAAATAAAATTGCGTGCAGTATTTCTATGAAAGGTTTTAAATACAAACACGAAAAAGAACACATGAAATGACAGAGTACTGCAGCCAAAAAATCGATTTTATAAATCATCTGCGACAGTGCCTACAGCAACAGTGCCCACTATGGGATGCTCAGCTGGGTTAATCACACTTAGTTTACGAAATTTCTCTTTATCCTTTCCATAAAATGTAAGGTACTGAAAACTTATTCTGAAGTTACGACCAGATATCGTCAGTTTAAACCACACATTTCGCATACGATTTACAAAAGTGCTGTTATCAATGCTCAGTGAATTGCTAATGCATGTACGTTATATCGCAAAATAAAATTCACAAAAAGTGAAGCAACGCGCTTGGTTATAGCTACTACGGCTAAGCCAGAGAAACTGACACACAACATGTAGTGTGCATACATGCACAAGATGCTTCAACGCAGCCGTATTAGGTTTTTGTATTCCTCTCAACACCTTGCAATTCAATTGATAAGCAAACGTACTTTCATCTATTTAATATCGTTGGTCCCCACAGTTGTTTCAAGCTGACAACCTCATTGCCAGCTCCACCCTCTTGTCCTCTTTCACCAGGCCTCCCCGGAGTTCCCACCTGCCAGGCTGTGTTGATTCAATTGAGAGTATAAAAATGGATATTTGTTGTAACGGGGAAGTTAAGTTCTGAACATTTCTACCCTTTCGTGTCATTTGACAACCGGAACTTGTGCAAACAATTTCTACTTATAAGCTGAAAATCTAACATAATTGTGGAGAAAAATATTTTCTCCTGTTTTAGATTCTCCCACAAGTTTTGATTCACTACAACAGTTTGGATTGGATTGGTGCTCTCCCGTTTTTCTGTTTGATCTTCTAACAACGAAAATCTGGCGAAGAGCCTGTTTCAAGATTGATATGCTACTGTACATGTCAATCTCAAAAAAGTAAAAGCATTCAATATGGATTTTTGGAAAAACTTTGTAATTGAATGGTACCAACTTTGTCTTTTTCACCACAAATTACTGAAATTTTGCCAAAATTAGTTAAAAACATCACATTCACTGCAGGCCTGTAGCCAGGTTTTAACTTTGCTCAGGTAACCTCTGCCCAATTTGGGCAAACAGTTCTTCTACTTAAATAAAAAATTAATTAACGTTCACGTAGAAAGCTGTTTCTCTCAGTAGCTGCATTTGTTTAGACGCTCTTTCGGGCAGTCCTATCGAACTCTGCACAAGTTTTGTAATTTTCGACGGGGAACAAAAATTTGCCCAAATTGACCCATGGTTACCTGAGGTGTAACGAAATTCCTACACAAAGATCCCTCCTAAGGTAACCTTGACCAATTTGGGCAA
>JGI24021J15306_10005396_pt1 | contig 15185 bp, 7 predicted proteins | sample Ectturendosymbi1_FD_15306 | JGI IMG/M metagenome (IMG submission 15306)
AAGATAGGCTACATACGAAAGGAACAAAAATTTGTAAAGTTTGCAGCTACACAATTGAAAGCTGCCTCCTATGGCACATTTTCCCATTATTTTTGCTTGATTTTGAAAAACATACGACTTGCTTCAAAGCTTCTAAATATGGCTCTAGAGCGGTACATAACATTTTTAACTAAACAATGGTGCAAAGCTCTCAAGGGGGCAGGCCCGTCGCCAGGATTTCACTGTAGGGGGTGCCACATTATTAAATACAATATTGGATGTAGGCAAACGGGGGGCCAAACATGAAATGGGGGAGTAGGCTAAGTGCAATAGTTGTTTCGTCGCAATAAGAAATAATATTCAAGTGAAATTATTCAAGACTCATTTCGTCTCAGCTACGTTAACGCCCGAGAATGCGTAATCGGTCTGACCGCTGCATGCTAGTAGGGATGCAATAAAAATTTTTTAGGAAGCGCACAAATTTCAAGCACAAAAGCGCTTAATTGTTTGAAGTTAGTAGCCCACTGATGCGGCTAATCCACGAATAGCCAGAAACATTTCTTACGTAAAATCAGCTTATAAGTAACAAACATGTGTAGCATTTCGTTTTGCTTTTTAGAACAGTACCTCGAGAGCACTGGTTAATTTGATAGGAACATGTTCTAGGCACTCCCAAGTTTACAACTAAGAAACTTGGACCCGCCTTTTATCGTTAGACTTTGCGCTCAGTTTTAACACGAGACAAAATGTATTCACTCATGGTTCTATTATGATAACGTTAAGCACTGCGCTATTAATCTCAATTACATCAAGAATCTATTCCGATACAACAAGGGTAAATGCGAATTCAATTCTTTCATGGAGGAAGAGAGTGTTGTAGGAACTTCCTTACAACAAAATGATTTCAATAAAGAAATCCACAAAGACAAAGCATACGAAACCATTGACAATACATATGAGGACTTAAGGATTGAAATGCCTAAAGCACAAACCTTGTGAAACAACAAGAACGACCTTTGGACCTGGATGATATGAAAACATTAAAACAATGATATAATGAAATAGCTGAGAAAATTATGGACAAAGAAAATAACCAAATATGGACATAAATTAGAACATAACCAATTATGGACACACAAAAGCTGACACAAACTAGAATAAAGAATGAAGTAAGGTTACAACTCTAAGAGCAGCAACTACTCTGACTCGTGGAAAGCACAGAATTACGTCAAGCAACAAGCAACAAACANCCTGCAGTAAAACACCTGCTAACATAANCGAAGTAAAAAGTGAACTTCCGAAGCGGGTATTACCCCAGGTAAATTACTTTCGAGAAGGCAACTTGTGGAAGAAACAAGATAATAAATAAAATAAGCATTTAGTCAGTCTCATGAGCAGAAATAAGAAAGATATAAGCAACAAAGCTATAAAAGGCCATCAAAAACTGCCTTAGGCCAGACCATCTCCCACATGGCCTCAGGAACACAAGACGAAGAACCAAGAAGAAGAAATCTCAAGCACGGACGAAAACTGCAAGGACATCACAGTTATCCACACCTATTGCTCATCCGTAGTTTAGCCCGAGAAGAAGGCAAAAGAAAAAAGGTACGCTGCAATGACAACACCGTCTAACAGACTACCTGTAGACTGTACAACAAGTTTCCATTGGGAAACTTCTTCTTAGCCAGTGGGCTAAGGTTAACGTTAGGCAGTGGCCTAAAGTCCTGCAGTGGCTGGACTTGTTGTCGCTCAAGCAGTGGCTCAAGACTTGTTGCTGCTCAAGCAGTGGCTTGAGACAGACGAGATACTACTTAGACAATGGTCCAAGAAGAGCTGACTGAACTTTGCGAATGTTCGAGTATTTATACCCAGCGCCACTCCGGTCTCCTCGACTCTCATTGGCTGATTTTCACGTCTCGAAACGTCACTCTTGTTTTCGACGAATCACGTTCGAGAATGGCTTTCCGGAGGTACCGGTAGTTCCGTTTACCGTTTTCGCCGTAATCCGGAATGTTTTCCGTTGTTGTTAGTTTTTATCCGTTTAAATCGGGAATATCATTTACAAATTTATCATTTACAAATAATGTAAATAGTTTCTATAATGTTTTGGGTTATATTGTGACGCAGTGTCACAATATGGATGAATTTGTTGAGTTTGTTAAAGTTTTATTCCTAAAAGTGATGCAATTATGCAAATCGATCTGTGCATCGCGGACTTTGAGATGTTGTTTTGAACGCTATGAACTTGTGCGAACAACAGGCAGTGGCTTTGTGACATTAGCTTTGTGACATTAAGACATTGTGCTTGACGAATGATCTTGTGACGTAAAACTTTCCGGCAAGCCATACCTGCACCGCAGCTGTGCAGAACCTTAAAAACACGTGCTACGTTAATCATGCTCTCTTGCAATAACGCACGTATCGAATAAGGGACTCTCTGCAGATAGCCTGCCTTCGAACCGCCGTACTTTTAGTCTGGTATCAATTTGATTCTCAATTGTGAAGTGATCAAAAACAGAAAGTTCTGACCAGTGGTAATATTTCGCTAGGCCGCTTGGCCTTGCGCTAGTGACGTTTTGAAGTTCATTGGCTCATTCGCTGCAGCAGACGTGCAGCTTTACGACTCATAATGAGAACGATAAAGCACGATGCAAGAAATATTTCTTATTCGTCAAGATGACGATTCCAATATGTGTGAATAGAAAGCTTCTTAGAATGATGTCAACGGCAAAACAGGAAAACAATCGAAACTGACAAGAACAGTTTTTTCTCATTAATATGTTCAGACCCTACCCTGGAGGTTTGCAACAGTTACTCTCTTCCTAGTTGTGACTTGCGATTAAATGCGGAGTATAAATACACAATCGTTTAAATAAATACACACTGCAATGTCCTTACAAACTGAATGTTTTTAGTTGTCACTTTGTTCCAACTTCATTCTCTTAGAATTCAATCCATTCGGTGAGGAGACTTTGGTGTTCTAATACTCTCCCATGAAACCGGCGATAAACTTTTAAGCCGCTTTCTTGACTTGTTGTTGGAGTAGTTGAAATCTTCCTTTATTTGTATTTCAGAATCGCAAGACGTTTCATGTTGAGGATGCAACGCGAACTCAACACATGCCCAATCACGTGCAAAAACAGACAAAAATCATTGTTGGTTTCCCGAGCAGTAGACTGCTACACACCTCTGTCCTAGCATCTGTTACCACGTGCGTCAACATCCTACGAAGCGGTCATACAGACAAGTAGTCTATTATGAATTGAATGTATTGACAACCTCCTGAAAGAAGCAAGCGCCACCGTCCAATTAACACACTTGATTGATAACATACACCCGCACACACGCACTTCTGAAACGTGATGGTCTTAGCTTGGAAATCACTGACTTCACGCAGCAAAAACAGTAATGACATGCACCAAGTACATCACTTTGTCCGGCTGTCACGTCACATGGCCGGCAACTGCAGGAGGCCTCCGTTGTTAGTGTTTAAGGGTTATTAAAACGTCACAGTTACTGAGCACGTTGTCTCAGGAAGGAAAATTTAGCAATTATGATAAGGCAAATGGACGATGAATTAGAAGCCACTGTAGAACAAAAATTATTAATTCCAACAGCCCTCGAGGTCGACTTGAGAAAAGTCGGCGGTGTACCAGTAGACCGCAATGGACTGGTTGGGCAACTCTGTGGTAGTGTGTATTTGTTCCACAATTAGCAAGCATATATTGCCATTGAATAGGCACGATTTAAAAAAATCTGGTAACTTTTTGTTTGAAGTTTATTCATGTGACGTCACGATTGGGGAGGTCATGCGAATTTTGGATGATGTCATCAGTTCTTCAGAAAAAAGTTAAGTGAGAATTTACTTGTTTTCACTTTGGAAAAACGAGGAGAAATCCGCAGTTTTACAGCCTTTGATTTGTCATCTTTGATTTTGTCACTAAAGCGTTGCGTTAGTGGTTGGCAAGTTATCTTCGAATAACGATAATTATTTGTGGCTGAACTGCAGTGTTGAACATGAGCCGGTTTCTGGATCGCGAACCAACCGGATTTTGTATAATTCTGAACCGGGTCCGGGTCGGATTTGATTTCACAAAAAACTCCACCGGATCAAATCTGGATATCCAAATTGCGTTGATCACTGCAGTCCAACGCTTAATGAGAGTTTTTCGAATTAAGATTATAAAAATCTCTGATCCGTTCAAGACTTCTGTGATATCCTTGAGGGGTTTTAAAAAGTTTGAAATAATTCAGCTGCTTACTTTCTATCAAATGGCAGAAGTTTTCTGTAAAGTTGTAAAAGTAGTTTGAAACAAAACACCTTGCCTACCACTTGCTTAGTTTCTAACTTTGCACCATATACGAGGAAGTTTTTTGCTTACTGGAGCAAAAAATTATAAAAATTTGTGGGATTTTTCTTGTTTGATGTTTTTTTATGATGAAATCCGTAACGATTTCCTGAAGTTTTTATGGTTTTGTCTTAAAAATTACGATTTTTTGAAATGTTAACAATTTGCTCAATGAAAAGAAAACATGATTTTCGTCTTGGAAGCTCTGGTTTGAACGGACGCGGTCGCCTTGAAAACGGCTGTTGTTTGGTTTCGGCCACTGCTGTGTCGGTGTGGTACTGAGTGACTGCGTGGACTGTACTAGAGCTGGCTTGATTAGGGACGTGATTACCTTGATAACTTTCAGTGGACGAAGCGCGAATAGAAGAGGAGATGTATTTGAAACTTGAACCGTAGATTATTTGCGCTTTTGTTTTCACTGACTAGATCAAACACGTACAGAACAAGTACAAGTAGGTTTACCTAATCATTGGGATCATCATTCGATCATTTTCTTTTGCAAGCGTCTACACCTACAGTGGTACTGTAGAGTGTAGGTTTGAAAACACTATTTCCTAAATAGTGTACACTGTGTGTGTGTACATTTTCAATATTCGCAGGCTCAACTTACAACGAAACATGGAATTTTACTTTATATTTGAGATATACTATTGTATAAATAAAAGTGTGAAGTTCACGAGGCAAAGAAAATGACTTCTGTGGATCTTGGCTTGGATTGCAGTAGGCCTAGTGATGCTATAGGCCTACTAAAGCGATAACAGAAATTGCTGTTGCTGCAACACCTTGGTTTGGTAAATTTTCACTTTTTGTTACATATATGAGTACTCATTGAAAAAGGCCTTTGTCGTGTTTGTTTGTAATTCCAGTTAAGCAGTCAATGATTAAAACAAAAGGGTTACCCTTTTTATAAAAGTTTTGCAAATTCAAAGGCATGTTTTATGTATAGGCTATTATTAAATTTATTCTTTGCAAACCAGTTTGAATTGTGTGGCAAGTGTAGGAGCACTTGGTATTTTTGGAACATTTTGTGTCATGCTTTAAAAGTCATATGACTAATTTGTTATCAATCCTGCTTGGACACAAAAACGTTTACTGGTAGTTGCTAATTAAAAAATTATGAAGTTGGAATTGCATGACAGTTCACTTTTATTATACAGTGTTTTTGTAAGGCAATGGCTATAATACAGTAGGTCTGCCAGTAGTGAGTAGACCTTCATTTTTGAAAACTGAATTCGTTTGCCGCTTGTATTACAAACATGACACTGACTCAGAATGAGTGTCAGTGTGCAGTAGACTGCACTACGCTTGGTAGAAACATGCTAAACCTAACCCCTGAACCCTAAAGCCTAAACCTAAACTGTAAACCTCTAATCCTTAAACCGCAAATCTAAACAAAAGTGTGGAAACTTTTGAAAATAGTAAAGAAAAACCAGTTCCATGAAAAGTGCAACTACAACTACTGAAATGAAAGGCACCATGTTCGATGTTGAGAGCCGAACCAAAAACCATTTGCGCAATTGGTATAAGACGTTAGGTTTGTAGAGTTGTAAAAAGTCAGCGCTGTTAGGGTAGAGTCGGAGTCATATTCCTAACAACACTGGGAGTTGGATTTTTTTATCCGACTCTGGAGGTTCAATTGGATCGTTTTTTATGTCACACTCCTAAGTTGGGAATTCCTGTTGAAATGGTACAATTTCTTATGAAACTTTTGTTAAAACAGAGAATTTTTGCTGTGTACCACAATTTCCACGTAGTGTTAGTTGCTACAAAATTCTTGATAGCCAAACTTCATTTACTTTATGTTAAGGAGTCGGAGTTGAAAATTTTGGAAAGATGAGCTCGGAGTCGGAGATTTCAGAAAGGTCGGAGATTTTAAAAAGGTTGGAGTCGAAAATTTTAGAAAAGTCAGAGTCAGAAATTTTGGAAAGATTGGACATTTTACCTCTGACTCCGCAGCCATGTGCATCCACTCGACTACCATGACAGTGTTACTACAGTGACAAACTCAGTGTTTTATTTGAACCATGTCATCGCTGGCGAACCTATAACCACTTGCTTTTTGTAACTTGGCGGGTATGAATAATTAAAAGGAAATTTCTAAGTAGCTAACTAAGGCTACACAACACAAGGTCAACTACTAGGTAACTGACTATCGCATGATTGAGGTCATTATTGTTAGGATTAATCACCACAAAAAAAGCACATTTAGACTTCTATTATATGATAGTAGGGTGAACACATACCAATACGAGGGTGTTCTTGGCGGGTGATCTCTACACTATGCTAGGGTTTGTGGTTTTGATTTAAAATTATTATGTTTACAATTTTTAGTTAAGGATTTTATTTTTGGGGTAAGGGTGTTAGGGTTATGTAGATTATTCAGTATTTTTTGGTCAATTAAACTATACTAGTATAACTGCCAGTTATTGCATTGTTCATTTCAGTAAAGTTCATTGCTTTTCAATGAAAGATTTGTTTCTAAATTAACAAATTTTATGGACACACTCCGGCCATTAAATCCGGAGCATACCCACAAGTATGTTTAACCATGCCCTGAGTCATATGACCATGAATCATGATCTGCGACAACTTCTTACCGTAGCTCATGTAGCCATAGTCAATAATTCAGCTACCTAGCCACTGCCGGTAAATGGTCTCTACATTATGCTAGAGTTTTGTTTTTGATCTATCATGAAAAAGTTGACCTTGCACATCTATAGCAGACTATTTAGCCACTGCCATGAATAAACAAAAGTTCAGACCACAGAGACAAAATTTTTTGTTTCAAATTATCTTTAAAAGTTATTGAAGCCAGAATTCAGGTCAGTTCAATTCTAGAAACCTTTGGTAATCCAATATCATATGTTATAACAAGTCTGAAAGCCATGCATCATTTATTTTGCCCTAAAAGATGACCATGCATTCTTGTCATGCAAGATTAGTTTGTCACACCTGAAAATATTAGTGTCACAAATAATGAAATATCTTGGCAACTAATGCTACAAATTTTGGTATATATTGTGTATAACTATTGTACTTTATGTTGGAAACAGGTAATCATTCAAAGCTTATAGCAATTTGACTTACTTATGCTTCAAGTGAAAAAAACGCTAAGGAGGCTTTGTGTAAACTTAACTGTTATCTCAAGTGTTTTAGCAACTGGTCTTTTTCACACAAGGTAAAGAATGCAGCAAAAAGTGTATGAAGAAAACAACACTAAATGCCAGATGTATAGACTACAGTGTTTCATCAATAGTGTTTCATCAATGTTGATGACCACTATTTTTCAAGAATCTAGTATAAACAATGACACACAGTGTAGGCCATAGAGCTTACACCGAGGCCACAGAGCTTAAACATAGTAACTCTGTAAATTCTTATGGTGAAAAACCTGTGCAAAGGCAATTTGGCAGGTAAATTCCTCAAACTATCTCTATCCCAGAATCCAGGGAAATAACCAGGATTATTATATGTAACAAGTGGTGAAACATCCAAAATCAACATAACGAAAATGTATCTAAGCTTGTTTCATTTCACATAATATATAATAAATCAGTAGAAAGCTTAGTGCATTGGCAGGTATGTTTTAGTGGCATGACTGCAATCAAAAAAGGCTATTCTCAACTGATGCTGGTGGAATGCTTAGTAAAACCTGGCAATAGAGACAGTTTGCTTAGTTTTTTCTAACATGGTAAGTCTCCTGCTTAATACTTTCTAAATCCCATTTTATATATCTGTACGTAATGGTTTGTTCTGGGCAAGATACTTGTCATATAAGTATAGATTTGACTTATACCAGCTGTGAAAACTATGAAGAAAAACAGCAGGTGAAAAAAATGAAGCCATTGTATTGGCTTCAATTACAGATGCTTTAGGAAACTGACATAAACACGGAAAACTTTCAAAAATTGCCTAGTACCTACTGTGTTTTCTTGGTGAAAACCCCTGGTACCGAAAGTGTTACTAATTGCTCGGCATCAATTCCTATTGTCACATGATGATTTGTTGAACTGAATGTGTATGAAATGGACAATAAAGTTTGTGAAAACAAAAATGAAATCTTTTTGGTTAACTATGAAAAACAAATGAAGAACCTTTGGCAATATATTTTGACTTGGGGACATAGAGTTATTTGAGAAATCCCAATAATTTTATAGGTAAAACCAGAAAATGGGAAGTCAAAAAATCATTAAATTCTGGAAATTGTCTAAACTGGTATGTTTGCTTTCGAACCGCAGTCTGGAACTGCATATATCAAAATTGTTAATACCATTTCCCAAAAACTAAGTCACAGCAGTAATGCCCAGGCTCATACATGCAGTGTCTCTGTGAATAGTTAAGATGGACAAAGTCACCAGATGAAGTCCACAGCTCTTTTGTTAAAATGAGAAGATGTTGCAACTTGTTAACACTCTGAGAACCGGCGTACGATATATTCGTACTTGGATTTCGGCCTAAAAAACAGCAGTTTTCGGTAGCCTTACCAACACCCTAGCTCCTCCCCCGATTGCGCTAGAGAGCTTTTCAAGGGCTCAAACGGATCAGCCAGTCTAGTAGATTGCACTCGAAAAAATTTTTTTGGTTGGGGGTTGCGGATTTTTTGTGACTGACGTCATAAGTGAAGTAGTTTTGGGGTCATTTTCGCTCATGTTGCCTGGCCTAGGGCTCAACTGCTAGGCCAAAGTGTTTCGCTGAAGTTTTCATTGGAAACTAGGCTCGAGTCCGAGTCTTTTGAGCCTTTGACTTTCTAGCGTTTCTGGTTCAAAAGTTATGATCTGAAATAAACAAATTAATTAATTAGCTAATTAGTCAAGTATTTTCACTAACTTACATCATAACTTTTGAATCTGAAACCCCAGCAGGTCATCCAAAGTATCAAAAGACTCGGATTGTAGCCTAGTTTCCAGTAAAAAGTTCAGCAAAATACTACCACCTAGCAGTTGGCGCCCAGGGCCAGGCAAAGTGGGCCAAGGTGGCCTAAAAGTCCTCCACTTATGACGTCACTCACAAAAAACCTGCATCCCCCAAGCAAAATTTTTTTTTCGAGTGCAGACTAGAAGACTAGCCGCGTCTTTTGAGACTTGCTGGGTCTGTAGTGCATACCGGACCGAAGAAATTCCCGCGCATAGCCACGTGCGATTAGGCATTTTTTTCGCCAAAATCCCCGAAAGCAGCCGGACGCCAAAGAGTTAAATACTGTTGCAATTGGAAAAGCTCGAGCGGCATGTGCGCAAAGCTTTGCACTGTGGCAGCAAGCAACATTAGAGATCATGCGTCGCAATCACTCTTATTACGTGTTCGCACCACATATATGTGGTGTTGTTCTTCGCGCGTATCTCGTTCGTGGTAAATCACACATTCAACGCAACGCCAGCGGAGAGGTTGCAACAACATTACCTCCTTTTTACAATGAACCGCACCGATCGCACGCTGTTTTTGTGAAGGCTGAACCCGGCATGACGTTCATATCCTGGTCACAGCACCATTTTGTTGGGACTGGAAAAGCCCGAGCGGCATGTGCGCAAAGCTTTGCACTGTGGCAGCAAGCAACAATATTGATCATGCGCCGCAATCACTCTGTTATTGCTTGTTCGCGCCACATATATGTGGTGTTGTTCTTCACACACATCCCATTCGTGGTGAATCACACATTCAACGCCAATGGAGAGGTTGCAACAGTACTGACAAGGCTAATGTGTGTTACAGTCAGCATTTTTAAGGTGTTTTGGGAGAAAACAGTCTGTCAAATTTTCCCAGCCTTCTCTCAAAATACAGTGGAACCTTTGCTTTATGGCCAATACCAAAATACAATCAAGCTTTACTTTCTGACCCTCTCAGTATTCAGATGAAATAGTTGTAGTCTCAAATGTTTTAACGGTCACCGAGGTCAAATCTTAAACAAAACTGGTTACAGTAACTGTAAATGTCAAGTCAAAATGGAAAAAAAAACATGATTGAACATTAGTGGTCACCTCTTTCCCAAGAAACTCAGCTCACTACAAGAAAGCAAAAAAAAATGATACTGTTTCATCACTTGAAAACTCAGCATGCACCTCATGTCAATTTAACAATGAATAACCTACATTTATCATGCTGTTTTATCTCAAAAGGATATGTACTATGAGTCACACAAAAACCATAAACAACAAATACTTTAGCATTTTTTGTCACTTTTAGTACAACTGTCATGAATTCTCTTCAAGCTAGTGCAGAAGCTGAATTTAGTTTTGAAACTTTCATAGCATAAAAACATAGCACTTTGCCATATCATAAAACGCCAACTGCATAGTTCTGCACCTACTAGTACAAGTTGCTAAAGTTGAACACCTACTTTCATCACTCAGTTAATGTTACTTAGGTTGCTAAGTTGTTAATATTTTAACAATCGAAGTGCCAATATGCCACAGGTGAAGGCTTTTTAATTTATCAGAGAACATAGAAATTGAGTGTAATATCAACAAATGTAGTAAACAACAAGACATTTTAGAGCTAGATTGAAACATTAAAAAATTTAAAGCAAGATTATAGCACATTTTCTTTCCAGTAGCAAATATGTTTTTAATAATATTATCAAACTTTACTTGGCAGTTTGTTTTTTTGTCATTTTTCAGTCAATGGCCAAAAAAATCAAGTTATTTTGGTAACAATGTCTGAAAATATAGGCTAATGAAGACTGTTATGATGAGTTTTGATACAAAAGTGAGACAAATGCCTGAAATGTCTCAATGACCAAAATGTCACAGCAAAAAATGACCAAAATGTCTCATTGAAAAAAAGAGCTTGGCAGCATTAAATTCTTATGCATCTAACTTTCTGAATGCAATTGTGTGGTACCTATGTAAGCAATTACAATCATTCAAACCGACTTATCATAAAACAAACACTTTCTAGCATAATTGTTTTGAGTAAGTCTTCTTGAACAGCGAAAAATAACACCAGACAAAACATCACCAAAAATACTGCATAAATAAATTTTAGAATAATATCTGCTTGTAAGTTAGCAAACTTGCTGCAAGTTATCTTTCAGAAATTAACTAAGTTGTACTAATATTATAGGGTATTTATGCCAATACATTTTCACTATGTGTGGCTGCAGTGCTCTTGATAAGCTGAATGTTAAATTTAGACAAGGGGTGGGCAAACATTTTCTACGGAGGGCCACATTGAAAACTTTATTGCTACTGGGGCTGCATACAGGGTTGTTGTAAAAAAACCCGACCCAAAAAAACCCACCTGGTTTTTTTTTAAAAAGCCCACTTAAAAAAAAAACATCAAAAAACCCACTCTTTACTTTTCCTTAGATAAATGTATTGCGAAGTAAAAAATAAAATAAGCAGGACACTTTTACAGTTGTCTGTAATTGCTTTTTTCAATCAAACAAAACAAACAGCAACGAAACTTAAAGGACTTGAAAAAAAGAGAAGAATTTATTGAACAGTTTGAGCAAATTCCATTGGTTATCTTCTTCAGCTGTGCACAATCAGTATATTTTCACCAGTTTTGCTGCCTTCTCTAAATCTAAAATTTTTCTGATTTTGGAACATACCAAATCATATATTGAAAAAATACACTCTGTAGATGCTGAACTAGCAGAGCATGCACGTAAACTTGATGTGAAACTGCAGATTTTGTGTGGTAGTAGTTTTTCTCCGTTTGCTGTGCGCATGCTTGCCAACCCTTATCATTTGGAAGTGAACTGACCAAAACACATTGCGAAATCAAAGATGGAGTACATTGGTTTACCCTCAATTTTCAATTTTGAATGCCATAATAGATATAATAAGTTATTGTGTAATTCTGAAAATAGTGATATTGCATGATGGAATAAAAACAATTGGGATTTTTCTGTTTTCTTTGAAAAAAGAGCAGAATCTTGTTTCTTTTTAAAAAACCCAGGTGGGTTGTTTTTTTTTAAAAAAAACTGGGTTTTTTCTCAACCCTGGCTGCATATATTACATTTGTCTACTTCACTTGCAATTTACATTTCAAAATATGAATTGATGATAATATTATTATTACCTTGTATTGTTGTATTTCATATTGACACTGTAGTGCACATATACGGAATAAAATCTTGAGACTTCTAATGTAATCAACAAAAATCTATGTACGTGTGGCTACTCTGTGGGCTGCACAAAATACCATTGCAAGCTGCATGCAGCCTGCGGCCTGCAGTTTGCCCACCCCTGATTTAAACAATACCAGAGAAGCTTATATGAGAAAGGAAACTATTTTATACTAATTAGTATGACAACTGACCACTCAGTCACTAGTCTACACCAATGTGAGAATCAAAGGCTGAGAAGGCAATAACAAGTGAACAACATCTTACCAAAACAGAACCATTTCTTTCACAGTGGGAAAGGAAGCTCAGTCAAAAATTTGAGTTGTTGTCAAAATTGTCACTTTTCACACAAATTTGCTACCCCTCACATAACAGCCCATGCTGCCTTATGTATCTTTCAGAACAATGTAACAACTTACCTGAAAACCACGAACCACCTGAACTAATATTTTAAACTAGGCCTTTGCGAATGCAATGACATAGAAGAGCAACTTATAAAATTTAAGCAGTCTGCATGGGGTAAATATTTGCTAATACACTATATTTAGATTGCAATTGTCTTTTAGTGACAGCAAATTCCACACTTCAGAAAAAGTCTTTTGCATCTTCATGCATGATGCAGCTGAGGACTGTAGACTTATGTCGGAATAGTGCTACCTGACTATGCTGAAATCACAGAGTGGAAAATTTAAGTATATGGAAGTTATTTGGATAAAATGATTGACCCACTACATAAAATGTGTTCGGCAGATTGCTATGATGCTCTGCAAGAACAACATGACAAAGATTTAATTGTTCTATCAACTCAGAGAAGCATTTCCGTAGCAAATGTTTTTTGATTGTGTAGCGCAGATGAGGTTTCCTTTGTTCACTGATAACTTTTGCATAAGAGCAGAGTCTACATTTTGCTTTTTGTTATTGAAGCTACATGTCTGCTGACTATTGTACAAATTTTTTCATGACATGCTAAACGGTTTGGTGTTGCATTCCACTGGATGATTGCTGTGATGCATTTTTGTGTGGGAGGGCTGTTTTTTTGTCTTGGTTTGTAGTTTTGATGGTAAGTTATGCTTTTGGAAAAATTGATTTATTTCGTAAGATTTTTGAATTATTTGTTGCCATGACTATAGTATGGGGTTGCTTTATTGATGTCCAGAATATACTGATATGTCTATTGCAAAGGTTAAATGGTTTATAGTTTATACACAATGAAGTCACACATAGTCTGAAAACAAGAGTACTACAGAAGCATTAAATGGCAGTCTGTAAACTTGCTTACTGCAGCAATAACTGTTTCAATTAGAGATTGACTGATGGTTTTTTTTTGGGGGACCGATAATCGATATTCCCAAAATTTTTAAATCTTGTTTTCTGCTTCATTATCCAAAAATGTAATGTATTCTATGCTTTACCTTTTTTTCAAAAACTTTAAAAATCAGGATTTATGAGCTAAAATTTTTCAAATTGCAGCAATTTCAATATTTAACTATGATTTTTAATTAATGTCATTGGTGATGATGCTTTTGTTATGGCTGCGATGACCGACACATGCTTCATGGTTCTTCTTGTTTACTTATTTATGAAAATACACCTGCTAGTGTTGCTGCAAGATACTGTCTTGACTTGGTTCGTTGTGCTTTCTTTCACAAGTTGTCTGCGTTTTATCAGCACCTACTGAGGCTAATAAAAACGGCTGTTTCAGCCGATACCAATGTATCGGTAAAACCTAAATATCAGCCCTATCTCTAGTATATCAGTCTATCTCCAGCTTCAATTAAAGAACGAGTCTCTGTCCTGAAGTGCTTAACCAACAGCAATATTTTGAATCATATTAAGTTCATTAACGTTTCAAATTCAATCTGTCATTGTTCATATTAATCTGGCTTTGACCAAAAAGTCACATGGTATTTCATTGCTGATGAAGATTTGATGCTTTGCTATTATATCATAGTTTTTAGTTGTTGACAAACTTTTGGGTGCAAAGATTCATAACATGAATTACTGCTGACCATGGGCGTCAGAAGGATTTCTTCCAGGGAGGGTGGGGGGCATTAGCAGATTTTTCCAGAGTTAGCCATAAAGATTTTTTCAGTGGCGGGCAAAAGTGGTGAAATTTAATTATTCTTTTGCGAAACTAAGAAAATGACCTTTTTTGCTAAAAATGTAATAGAAAAATGTCAAATTTCAAAATTCCCTTGCTCCTAACACCCATGCTCTTGACAATGTAAATTGTTGTTTTTGAAATGAATTAAAATTTGTTGTTGAAGAGAAAAGGATGACAAAACTTGTTTTGTAAATTGCCTTATGACCTAAATTGCACCAAATAAAGCATGCTCGAAACAAAGTTGATTCCTGCAGACCACTTGTGCTATTCCAAAGGTAGTACACAGCAGATATAATGAAACTTTATTTTTAACTTGGAAGCCTTGTAAATTCAAGATGTTTACACAGATTTCCCAAATTTTATACTTGAATTTGAAAAAGTTCTTAATAAACATGCACCTTTGAAACCAGTGTTAACTCTTTGGCATCCGCTAGGATTCAGGGATTTTCGGAAAAAAAACCGCCTAAACGCACGTGGCTTTGCGCGGGAATATCTCCGGTCCGTTATGCTCTACAGACCTGGTAAAAGTCTCAAAAAACGCGGCAAGTCTTCTAGTCTGCACTCGAAAAAAAAATTTTTGCTTAAGGGGGAGCGTGTTTTTTGTGAGTGACGTCATAAGTGGAGGACTTTTAGGCCACCTTGGCCCACTTTGCCTGGCCCTGGGCGCCAACCGTTAGGTGGTAGTATT
>JGI24021J15306_10005397_pt1 | contig 15184 bp, 7 predicted proteins | sample Ectturendosymbi1_FD_15306 | JGI IMG/M metagenome (IMG submission 15306)
CCCCCACCACCACTACCGCCACCAGGTGGTGGTGAAGACCATGAAAGATCATTTGCTATTTCTTCTTTTCACCAAAAGTGCCGCCCCCCCAGAAAAGCGCCGCCCCGGGGCATTGCCCCCACCCGCCGCCCCGCCCCCTTGTCGGGGCCCTGCCACTGACCGTCAGAAACGTCTGCACGCAACAATCCAAGTGAACCTGTTCGTGATGAGTGCGCGATGAGGGTAGTCGCTCTTCAAGACGAACATGACACCGAATTTGAAAAAGGCCAGTATGGAAAATGTTTTATTTTCATTTTTTGCCACATAGCAAATGTATTTTTTAATGTATTTTTTATTTTTTATGAATAGACAACGAGGTAGTTACAATCCTCCTAAATTTGTCTTTTTTTTGTTTCATTAACCGGAAAACAATTTTTCATTGACTTTTTTTCAGCGGTAGCGCGAAAAACAACAACCGGTTGTAAACAAACTAATTGCAAGATGTTCATCCGCAAATACCAGTTCAACATACATCAGTGCGCCATTCTACCTAACGAGCTGGTAAACTTCCTGAATTTCAAAGGTGCTGCATTGCGTGTGTTCGTGAATGTTGAAATTCAACTAAGGGTATGTTTTTCATTTTAAATCAGCTAGGTTGCTTGTACCATCGCGAATGCATCGATTTTCTGCAACATTGCCAATACTGTCCTAAGAGGGCAGGAGGGACCTGGAAAGTATAGGATTGCGCTTTGTTGGAGAAAAGTGAGGTTTCACAAAATTATCATACACGTTTTGATGCTTTAGTGTCAAATAAAAATGATGGAAGTTTTATATTACTTGATAGGACCCGACAAATAATGCTGGATGTCTGCTACGCATGTTATTAAGTGGGGAAAAAAGTAAAATGTGTTAGCCAACTGCATAAAATTAAAAGCAAAAGGTTGACTTTTGACGAAAATATTCGATTTTTGGCTGGAGTTGAGAAAAAACAATTTTCTGGGTAAACGTTTCTGTCACTTATAAACTTCGAACTTGTTACCCTGTGCACTGCAATAAATCAAGCGCACAAACTTACAAGCATATTTTACTTGCATTTACCAGTGGTTTGGTAGAGGGCGATTTTTAAAACATTTGTGTAAATTTTGAGGTATTTTAGAAAAAAGGTAAATAAAAGCATTTTACATTAAAAAGGCTTGAAAGCAAGACAAACGTTTCTTACTTAAACCTGCAAAGCCACGGTTGCTTCAGTTCATGTCAATCAATGGCATATTTTGCAAAAGTAATCAAACTAGCTTTTGCAAAGAAAACCGCCGCTTCATCAAAGAAAAGACGGCAAACACACATTTCAGCCGTTATCCTTTGATCTCAACGACTTCGTTAGATTTTTCACCGTCCAGATATGTAATGTTGCTCCGTGGCGACCTTCTTAGTCAACACGATTTTTGTATGCTCCTGCAATCCTGCTGTCTAATACAGAATCTAGCGCCATACTTAAAGCAGTGGTGAACTTGTGCTGCTTTGACTTGGGACAAAAAATCGTTGTTTTTTTTTGTTTTTTCCTTTCTAACGACCGACAGAAACCACTGCTTGTGGAAATAAATCTCGTTTTGTGCCGAACAAGGCAAGGCAGAAAGCGTGGCAGGTTGCGCCACTCTGCAAATACACGTCGCCGCCATCGCCAATATGACGTCATACTCGTCACAATGGCGGTAGATCCGCGAACCTCACGGTGCGGCGAAACAGAACGATGGCCAACAAACGTTGTTGAGCTGACACACCGCACACAAGCCGGAGTTTGCAAGGTTACAGAAAAATGGTTCGCGCCCTCAGATCGATCATGTTTGACATTCTTTGAAATGTTCACGAAGCCGCCTTCTCGGCTCGTCAGTGCTTTCCATACTCTGAAGGTTTGCATCGTTGGAATTGCGCAGATTCTGCGATGGTTTTTGTTTGTTCTTGAAATTGCAACTGCATGGGGTTCTTCGCAATCGGTTGCGATGTTAATGATTTCAATTTGCGTGCACTAGCCACTTGCTCGGATCATTTCGGATAATAGTTGATTGAATAAGTTGATAGGTAGTCGATATAATATTTCAGATTTATAGATATTTTTGTGAGCGCGTATGGGAGAAATGTGTCCTTCTTTTTGCCAAGAAATGCAGTGGAGGTATGGACCTTTGCGAATAAATATCTTTCCGCAACAAAACGAGCAAAACCACCTTGCACACGTTCACAAACAAGTAGATTTATATTTTCAAAGTTCTGGCAGTTTTGGTTAAGTGCGTACGCCATTAAACTGCTTGGTTAGTTGATGCATACAGCACAACGCACCGCTTGTCAGAACTATCGTCAAATATCACTTTTCACGTTTAGACTGAAGTCTTCTGATCCGCGTGGATGCGATTGCACTGGCAGTGTTGCCAACTGGTATATATACAGCCTATACCAAATTAGAATTTTTTGGTATATTTTCAACGTGCTTGGTATATAAATTTTTTATTTGGTATAATGAAATATTAGATATAGATTTAGTATATTGTTTTCAGAGGGTTTATTTGAGATTTTAAACCAATTTATTTGTTTATTACAAAGCAGAAACAGAGAAACCGATACTAGTGTTGAAGCTACATAAAAAGTTTAGTGATTTTCCTTAACATGCGAGTAAGCACCCTTTTTAGGTAAGCGAAAAGCGAGATGGTAAGTGAGCTGAGAAGTTCTGAAAAAACTGAACTTAGCTCTAGGCATGCGCTTTTAGTCGGACAATGCTTTCAAATTTGGGAAAGCTGCGTACGAGAATGGCGGAAGATTTAGCAAACAGTGACTGATAGAGCTTGCATGGCTCACAAAGCAGTATTCTGCTGCTGCTGTGTATCCCTTCTGCTAACTGTGCAAAAGGAAAAGTGCCAGCTATTATACAGCATAATGATATGCTGGACCACAAAAGAAATAAAAATGTAGTGAGTTGGAAGGATGAATTTTCCAGTGGTTAATAAATCTGTCACTGCCGAAGTTAAGAAAGTAGAAATTGAGCTTGCAGCATCTCTGTGATGGCACTGCTCATCAGCAACATTCAATCATCCACGTGAAACAATAAAAAGGAATTGAAAAAATAGCATTAAATTGTTAGTTTTTTGTTACAGCTATAAATTTGGTATATAGTTGGTATATTTTTAGTCTAGATTGGGTATATTCGTTGTAAGAGTTGGCAACACTGTGCACTGCCACCATTGCGTGCTGAAACAGGTCGACCCAGATCTCTCTTACGCTGTGCGTGCAACAACCAATTTACGTGAGACAGAACTCCGCATATCTTGCGCTTCATAAAATCTACCAAAGCCCTTCTTGCCACTGCAATGAAGTCAGTCAATTCTTATTTACGTAGAGTATGTATCGGTTGTGTAGGAGTTTACGTAGAGTATGTATCGGTTGTGTAGGAATTTGCTGCTCTGTAAATGTTAAGATATCAATACGAATTAGCTGCAGGTGCTTGTGGTGTAAATCATGTCGTGTTCCTTTAGAGCAGCCAACGTAAACAACGTAAGGTTTTGGGGAAAGAATATGCAGGCTCATGAGAAAGCAACAGATAAACAAGGAAATAAAACCTTTCAAGTAATGCATCTTGCAAAACTGATCCAAGAAGCCTTACGCGCTATACTTCCTAATTCTTTCCTCAAAAACACTATTTCATGTTGTCACAAACACGCATTGCGTGTCATAAGCACATCAAAAAACTTTCTTTTTTATGACAATAATCACTGGAACAGAATTGTCACTGAACCAGCACGTTTCAGATCATGTACTGTAAACAAATTCGCAGTAGTGAAATGGGCTTCACGCAGCCGTGACTGTGTTTCTACAAAGTGTGTAGCGCAGTTTTCAAATCACGGCATAAGACAGGATTGGAAACCTGTTTTGACGATGCTGTTGAGGAAAACTAAACCTTATTATTGTCTTTGTATAGGACAACGCGTTCAAGCCCGTCACGCCTCTGCTCGTATTTTGTGTCTTTCGTTTCAAAGCCACTCTGGCGAGACTGCAACAGCCAAATGTTTAGACTCTTCTCCTGTCAGTAAAAAAAGATTTTTTGCCTTGGTAGTGGGAAGCGATCACGTGCTTTTTAGGTTGCCGATTAAATTCGGTGACCGTTGATCGAATGCCAACCTTTCCGCTAAGAGACGAACACTCTTCCACTGAGTTATCGCCGCCCTAACTTGCTGGATCTCGATTTAAAATCGCTTTTCTAACTTCAAAATCCTATTGTGAAGTCTTTGTTTCTCTTCAAATTTTAACGCACAAGAACTGATGATGCCTACCTCCTAAACGAAATATATACTCCGCAAGATCTTATTGTCTGATTCTTAGCTGCGAAAGGATTCGCTTCGATATAGACAGTGCATATTGCGGCCGTTGTAATTTGAAGGAGAAACTAAACCAGCAAAATGAACTTCTGTGCTTATTCAGTGGTGTTTTGTGGAAATGGGGCACTTGTCTTATGCTTCCAGTGTTTCTTAACCTTTCTAAGGCCACGCAGAGCCTCTAAAAGAAATTTTCCCAGGGGGAATGAAGACCGTTACCTGCCCCCATAGCTTCTAGGGTCCTCGTCGAAACTTGCGTAGCTTAATTATCTAGTAATTAGAATATAGATCACAACGAACATACTAATATTTATAAATATACAAATTGTTATACTGGCAGCTGGCTTACACTAATAATTTTGGGCTTGATTACAGAAAAACGTACCGTGTGTACTTTCATCCTCCAGAGCCCCGGTACGTACCGGGCCCGGGTACGATGTACCTCTTTTAGCTCCTCTCGTAGACTGGGGCCAAGAACCTCTATAAAATTCTGACAAAAGCTGTGAACATCTTTGTAAGAAACACATTGCACTAATGGCAACTAAGTTTGAATCAACGTAGTCGAAGTCTGCAGACAAAATCAAAACGTAGTAATAAATCATGAACTGCACCAAAAGTTACATCCAACGTACAACCCCACGCAAAGTGTGGACTATTACATCATAAAAGTAATTCTGGAATTACATAGTTCGGCCTAGAGGTACATGCAGTGACGTAGCAAGGGGGAGGCGGGCCCCGGGCGGCACCTTTGTGGGGGCGGCACTTTGCTGATTAAAAATTAATTTTTCAAGAGAGTTTGAAAGCTCTAGCTTTTCGTTATTGCTTTTAAATGAATTTTTAAAAGTTATAAAAGTTCTAACTCTTTCAATTTTTGTGTTTAGAAGTCATAGACTGGTAGGCTAACAAAACAAAACACGACATGTGGCCATGGAGTGAGCAAATTGATGAAATGTTTTCTCAAATTCTGGGTCAAATCCAATGTGCTAAAGTGCTCCAGTGTTTGTCTTGAAATCAGGGCTTTTTTAACAGACTTACTTGGGGGGCAATTGTGCCCCAGTCCCTACACCTTCCTCGCCAGACAAAGCCATTTCCGCCATCCCACTCAAACCTCTCTGAACAAAGAAAGAGATGACATTCGACGGCACACTAGCAAACGTTAAGGCTCCGGTTGTTCGCGGTTTATATTGCCCCTCTTCTCAACATTTGATGAAAAAGGCTTTGCATGAAATCACGGTAAATAGTCAAGGGTAGCTTAATCATTTGTCTCGTATCGTTGGTTCCTCAGTAACGCCCCAACTGCACATCATAACATCACCTGACACCTGAGGATTGGCGACGAAGATTTTGCTGGAATGGCGATAGCTCAGTGGTAGAGGGTCCTTTCAACTGGAAGGTTGTGTGTCCGATTCACCGACACTGAGTGAATCGCCGTAGCGCTCCTTGGGCAAGATCGTTCGCCTCAACGTCCCCGGCAAGAAGCATATTTCAAGCGCTGGCATGCCGCTAATTGCCGTCACCAAAATTATAAAAAAAAACATTTCTTGGCACATCTCATGCTATTTTTTGATGTTCAGTGGGATATTTTCAATAATGTGCCATAAGCTGTAACCTAGTCATTAGGCGGGCTTATCAACATTGAATTTTGGCCGTTGAAGTGAACTCTGCAAAGGTAACGTTCCTCAGTTACAATACAACTGCTGTTTTTCTGCATGACGTAATGGTGTCGAAAAATGACGTTATTGAAGCGAGGTAGTGGCGTTGGTGTGTTTGCGTGGGAAACTTTGAGCTCAGATTGCCCGTTTGAACTGCAAGTAGAGTGAATCAGAGCCAGCCGACAAGCAGTGTAGGTTTCAAAACGTCTCCGTTGTTCAACGGTATCATTTGCAGTCGTAGAAAAATTCATTTCAACAAGAAAAGCTTAGAAAAGGTGTTGCTCTCGTCTTGATGAATTTGAAGCAAGAACCTTAGTCTGAACACCTAACGCAAAGGTAAAAGATGTGTTTAGATATGATTGTAGTTAAGGCTTAAAAAGGGCGTTAATCGAAATGGTTGTACGACTTGGCAATGGCTGTACTGAATAAAGTTGTTCAACGCAATTACCGTCGAACGTAAGACTTTGTAATCACTGCTGAGCATCCACAGAGCCTGCCTATGTCCCACCTGGCATGGTTTGGTAATGCAGTTTTCGAAATAGACGTCTGGTGGCAACCAGTCCCGTTGCCATGGGAGGCTTTGGTGGGCTTAGCCCCCCAAACAAAGCTCCAAGTCCCCCAATGTGAAATGTGAAACATTATAAATCAGTGGATTTTATATCAAATTTTAGAACGTGAAGTCCCCAGCTGAAGAACGTATAGCCATGGTTCTTTTGGTAACGAGCAAAGGCAAGGAATAAAACTATATGACACTATGCACGTGCAATTGGAAGAGTTCCAACCCAGCAGCTAGACCAAGTGCGCAAGTCTCGATGAAGACTGCAAGCCAGCGCTTCTCAACCACAGCCTGTTTTAAACCTGTTTAAGATATTTTTTCCAAATGGGTTCTCGCACTTACAGATGGCTCCGCGCAAGTGCCGACAGAGTTAATTCTAAGGGGATTAAACTACTACTGAAACGAGAAGTGAACAATGAAACGTTCTTTACCACCAGATTTATTATTATAGCCTGCTATGTGCAGTATATATACTTTTTTAGTTAAACACGGGAATACTACACGAACTTTTAACATACATAAATGTTTACATCTGCAAAGTAGGTATGCCGTAATCACATCCCTTAATTTTTTCGTTTGATGCCTTGGAATGAGTAAACTATTACAAACATATGCGGTGGGCTTACCGGAGATTAAAAACCAACAGGGAAGAAAATTGACAAAACATGTCGGGTTCGCATATGCATATGTGAAAAAAGGAAAAAAATAGAAAAACTAATGATGAGAAAAGTGGCGACAAGCAGAAAAAGCAAGACTCACTATCGACAATGAAAAACAAGACATATTTCAGTTTGTGAGTGCTTCATTGCGAATTTTAAGATGCTTTATCAATCCTTATATTTTTAAATAAGTAGGAAAGATGATCTTCTCTAATCTTTTATAAGCAAATTTGAGGGGTGGAAAGGGCGGCACTTTTATGGTCGGCCGCGGCCGGCACTCACCCTCGCTACGTCACTGGGTGCATGCCAGTCTACAGTTGCGGTGCGATTAAGCTGGATATTGTCCCAAATGGCGGATAAAAACTAACGGATTTTCTTGATTGCATGTTGTTTTACGGATTCGTTAAAACACATACATGGACCCCTAAGGGGTTCACGAACCCCAGGTTAAGAATCCCTGGCTGAGGCCCTTCCAGACAAGATTTTAATGCAAAAATAGCTTCACAGAAACTATTGCTTGTGCCAGTTACATCCACACATTTTTCTACAACCTATGAAAAGCCACTTGAATTTTCATACGATTTTCGGCATTATACACTTTTCAATAATTTCCTAAGTTTTTTACTTCGCAGTTGCATTTGTACAGTTTCGACAGTTGCCTGAACAAGAAGCACATACGTGCTTCTCTGTGCAGTGGGTTGAATGCAAATGTGAAGAGTTTGGAAATGAAGCCAGTTTTGACAACGGTGTTTCCCAGTCGCTCTTCCACTGATTTGCACATATTCAACTGAAACGAGTACATTGTTTCTTCTTTCTGACCCTTGATGCGTTCGCACAAGTTGCGCACCTATTTCTGGAATATTAGATACTTCGGTTTATAGTTCAAGTATAATGCAATGAAGAGGCACTTTTTTAATGAGCTACAAGAAGACGTGCGATTGTTTAACAACATGGCAAGCACAGGAACGCTTTGGACTCGTTTGTTTACTTACCTGCGCAAGATTTTTTTGTGTATTATAGACTGTTTGGTTTGCCTGATTGTGCTGGTTGTAGGGTAGTGTGGATTAGCTATGCTTTTCACAACGTTCCGTGCGCTGACGCACGTGCGACGGGCGCACAACCCCCACAGTTGCTATCCACATGTTTGCGCTCAAGCCAAAACGTTTCAGGGAAAATCGTTACAGAAGGAAGTCATGGGGCTTAAGCAACATCTGCTACGTTTTTACAACCAACTCTTGAATAAACAGGCTCATGCATACAAGTTAATGAGCATTCTTGATGCAGTAAAGTTGTTACCACGATTTTGTATATGCCTGATCTTTTAAATGTGAGGCAATAGGTGATCCATTCTAAGATATTTAATGCGTTGATCTAAAAAAAGGTATACACATTAATTCAACGGTGTGCATCTTCATCCAGTAGTTCCATTCAAAAGCGTGATGCGTTTTATAAACCTTCATTTCTTGTCAATTGTTTAAAGCATTTGCACGATGTTGAAATTTTGCTGTACTCACAAGCGCATTTTTCTTGTGTTTATTTTTGCCCAGCCCTGTTCACGTCCAAATTTCTCACGCACACGTGTCCTCACATGTTGTTAAGTGTTTAACTATTTTTCATATATCTTGTCTACTACCCTGTTTTTATATTTACATTCAAGACAAACAAATACGTAAACATAGTTTTTAAATTATTTTAACATCGTCTTTAAAACACTGTGTCACTTTGCCCACAATTCTAAAACCAGCGTGTGATTGGGTTTTTAAGGCATAAGCATAAGTACATTGGTATGGAACGGTAAATATACTTGTGACAGGCTTGTTCGAAATTACATTTTTTGTCTCTGCTGCAGAACTAGCTAATTGCAGTGGAATTTTTTGTAAGTGCCGCATGTCTGGATTTCAAGAGTAAAATAATTCCGGGGAAATGAATCTGCCTTAAACATCCTTGTTTTTTTTTATAAAACGGTGAGACCAACTGCGCGTATCGTAGCACCAAGTCATAACCAATCACTCGACAATAAATCCTATATAAGAAGCTAATGAATGTGTTTTGAAAGAACAAAGAACTATTTAGAAAGCGCTGTGCTCCATGCAAAGGTCTTCCGTACTATATAAGGAATTTGAAGCTGAAACTGTTACATAAACCATAACAGACACCACTAACTATTGGTATGGCCAATCCGAGTAAAGTACAATCAATCAAAATGTTTGTAGCAGCATTACAATTTCAACATTACTGCTTTGCGCAACAATAACTGTATCACAATGACTTTATCATGCGCTGAGAAAAACGTTTGTGACTTGGGTTCGTCTGGGGTAATTTTACTGTCCAAAATGCAAATACTATTCAAAACTTATCTGACTAAAAAAAGCATCTGCCTAATGAGGCTGTTCATGAAACGTCTTTATTCTGCTTAACAAAAGACATGTTTACCCAAAAAAATAGCTTATTGAAATTCAACAAAACATAGCAGGTTTGGAGGTCGTGGTTTTGAAAATCTGAAGATCTTGATTGACAAAATAAAAGTAGAAAACCCTCGCAAAACCTGTTTTGCGTTTCCTTTAAGCCTATTGCGTTGGTGTAATGCATATCTTCTCTGCCCAAATTGGCAACAGCCGATTTCCTTATCGTGAAATACTCAAAGAGTGGATTGAAGACCAATCAGTCCGGAATTTGAAAAATTGGCAATACATTTTTCACTTCAGGACTGACCTCCTTGGAATTTGAATCCCAGCGCACCCGCTAATCGGAGGGTCGGACGCGCTCAAAACTTTCAGGACATAAAAGGCGATTCTGGCCTCAAGGACTTTCGATTGCCCTAGACGGCCCATCTCAGCAAACACAAACAACAAACAAAGTCCCACTTTCACCAGCAGTCGCTCTCTGCCTCAAGTGGTCAGGAGTAGCTTTGAGGAGCGCCCGAAAGACACCGATTATCAGTCAAGCGTGACGTCTTTGGCGCATTTCGAGTTGTTCGTTTTGATTCCGACCAATGGTTTGTTTACACGCTTTTGACGTAATGAAATTCCTTCGTCACGATCGCTGACGCTTCACGCTTGTCCACCCTGAGCCAATCGCTCTCGTTGAGTAGGTGACCAAGTGAAGTATTTATGTTCGGTTCCCACTCCAGTCGCTGACTTAAGACGCCACTTTGGTCTCGTCGTTCGCCGGTACTTTTGCCCGATGCGCGACCTGTTGGTTCGGTTCTGCAGAGAAGCCCCTCCCCGTTTCTGCCAAAGGTCATCGGCATGAAACAAACATAGAACGATAAAAATTGTAGAACAGAGTCACTTGTATCCTCGGCGCGATCCATACAGGTTAGAAACTGCAAATCACAGGATCGAGCTCGAGGATCACTCACGCCGAACGAATGCGTTTAGGACTGGCGTTCGGATGCCTTTATCGCTTTGTATGTTTTTCGTATAAGTTCAACTTGGTTCCAGAAACCTTCTACTACTGTTGTCACTGAGTTTTTTCAAAAGCCACATGGTTTTCTAATAGCGCAGTTTTTCTGCTATTCAGCATAGTCGCACTGTGTTGATACAACAGAAAACAAGCTGGTTGAAAATAGCTTGTGATGTTGGGAGGACGGGCATAACCCTCAAACGGTTTGATAAAGTATACTGTGCACAGCGGATGACTCTAAATATCCAAACATGATTTAGAACGTGCATGATCATACTCACATAATAGAACATTTAACCTATGGCGGTGACCTCGTTCCAGGCAACTTTTTACAAAGCTTAACAGGTTTTGTTCAACATGCAACACAATAGTGTAAATGTCACGTTTTCAAACGTGCGTGCTATTTCGTGTGCAACTTCACCTCTTTCTAGGTAGCTTGTCCGATCAGCAGAAGCGCAGCAGCATAGTCGTCAGTTATCAGTTCTTGCTCTCTGCATTTGTTGCTTGTCTGCTTCTACGCAGCCAGTGAAAACACCTATTTAAATGATTTCTATTGGACAAGCAGTATAGGCCAAGAAATGTCAATTTTGCCTGAACCTTTACATATCACCAGGCATATACATATCCTGAATTTTTTACTGTTTCGTTACAGATCATTCCGCAGGCCTGTAGCCACGGGGGATGGCGTGAGGGGTAAAAACCTCCCAAATTTTTGTGCCACCCAAATTTTATTGTGCCAATGAAAATTTGTTTTAAACATACAATAAAAACAAAAATCTTTCACCCTTAAAAATGTATTTTCCCCCAAACCTTAAAACCTGGCTACGGGTCTGGACAGTGAGCTAAGCAGGTGTAATCAATGGAAAGGGGCGGGGATGCGTTAAATTTTTGAAAAGCTTTGTCGTGGTTCAAACAAAGCGCTTCAGCAAAAGACTCTTTCCAGACTTGAGGCAGCCGTGGGCAGAAAACCCCTTAAACAAGAGATGCTTCCACCAGGACAGGGCCGCAACCAGCTGATAAATATCGAGCAGTCCTGTCGCCACAGGGGATCTTTTGAAGGCTTAGCCCCACAAACAAAACACCAACCCTTCATATTGACATATGAAGCACTATCAAGCAGTGGAGTTTTTATCAAATTTTCGGAATGCCAAACTCCCCTGCACAAACGTAAAGCCCCGTGTTGAAGACTTTCTGACGACGGTTCTGTTTACGGGGTGAGGGCAAAATGATTGTAACTTGTTGTACCTAACAATTGAACATGTTTTTGAAATTTTGGGGGGAGAAATTGCCCAGTTGCTACCCTGGTTGCGGGCCTGCCCCAGGGGCCAAAATACAGAATCGAATGTTTTCAAAGAAAATTCCGCTCCCACAATCGGCGTATGCGTCTTCATCTGACGAACTCACGAACTGAATCGCCGTTCGCAAAATCTAATGAACTGAATCACAACGCACAAAAACCTTATCTACCATATACCTACCCACTATGCTGCCTCCAAGAGCAGCTTTCAGGCCAACATTGCGTAAAATCAAAACCGCAGCTGAAATCAAGGCTACGAGGCAAAATATTCAGTTAATGTCTTTCTTTCCGCATGTGCTTTTCCAGTTCATTTTTACAGTCGGCCGACTTCAAAGATCCCTAAAAACAAGACGCTCGACTTCGGACAGCTGGTCAATCAGTTGGTTTTGTTCCGGACGTTCGGCAGCACCAGTAAACATTCGATGTGGTTTACCGTGCGCGCTCCTCGACGAGTAGTGAAGCATTGGCTGCTGACATTTATTGCGCTTTTGGCAGCAGTAACAATTGTGAACGTCAGCGAAGCGGTTGCGTTTTTCCGCCAAACGGAAGCTTTCTTTGTATCTTTGCAGCAGACCTCACACTGCAGTACGCGCGGGACAGACTGGATGATATCTTGTGGGAAGCAAATAGTGCTTCAGCGTACTGCAGTTTCGTGTTACGCTTCTCTGCCGAAATTAGCCTTTAACCTTGTTTGCTTTGCTGCCAGAGCGGTTAAGATCACTCTCCAAGTCTGTTGCGAATTTCCACCGCCAGTTTTTATTTGTTTTTCTTCTTTTATTCATAAAGCAAAGCAACGACAGTAACACATCAATTTCTACGGAATCAAAACAAACATCCACAAGTTTTCAGCAATCCGGTGGTACCTTGGAAGACTGAATGGAATGACGGCAATAACGGAGAAACTATGATGAATGTGTTAGCGTCTACACGAAAACAAGAAAGTAAAGTGTGTTTAGCAAGCTGTGTGATCACAGCTGATGAACAGGGATGAAACCGTCAAAGTTGATTTTACATTCACTCCAAAACAAACTCTAATTTTTCAGGATTCTCATCGTCAAGATCATCTCCAGTGCTTTGCACTGCCTGCAGTACGCTGAAGATGTGGATCTGAACAGGTCTTTTTCCTAATTATTATACCCATCGATTTGACCTCAAACACTTTGCATGGTTTGACCGAAACCACTCTGCTTAGTTGAATAAAGCGGAAGTAGTTAATTTTCACTGATAAGTGAGCCGGTCACCGTTATTAATTGTAAGTAAGGAAGTTTCAACATTATTTCTGCCACAGATGACATAAACAAAAAGTGGTCAAGGCGCCGTATTGTGGCAAGTTGAAAAATTCTAGATTTTGAATTGTAGGAGGACGATTGTGAGGATCTTATGGATCGTGAACAACAGAAAAGTGCGCAATTTGCAGGGCATGATATAACTAAAAAAATGTTTCTAAGCCGGGAAACAGACTTAAAAATAAAAAAAAACTTAACCATGTGTCAAACCTTGTGATCTTTGCCGCACGGTACGGGTGGATAGACTTACATACAGAACTTTCTCTGGTAGCCAGGTCACGTTTTCAGCGACTCGTGTATATCAAGGGCAGATTTTTAATTAAAAGTGCTACAAAAACATCCTAGCGTCCTTTGTGTTCGTCTCTGTGGTTGACGTTTTGCTGCGTAACTGCGTTGGACGACGTTACAGGCGGACCGTTATCGTGGGTATGCTTACCACAGAAAGCCCAGTTAAAAACCAAAGACTGTTTCGGTTTCGACACATCCTTTGCTGTTCATTCGGCTTTCTTTGTCGGACCCTTAATTTCCAAACACAATAAACATTAGGATTCATCTGAAAGCAAAAATTTTAACCTTATTTGCTGCAAAAATCGGCTGCATTTTCGACAGTTAATTTTGGTCCGTCTCTGAACCTTACAAAGGTGGCGACGTGATTTGGCGTTTCCTTGTTTTGGTTACGCTTGAGCGCTGAACAAACACGGAAGTAAAATGTTTTATTTCTTCAGCTTCCGCTGGCTCATGCGACCAGCGAAGGGTTTTGGGTGAAAATTCATGTAACAAAACAATCCACCTTCCTCGGGAACTCAGCGCACTTTTCAAAAGTGAGTTGCGCAATAAGGCGTTTGAAAATCCAGCAGCAGTACCAGGGCGGTCACATGCTCTACGATTGATATTTGAACAATTCTTGCGACTCTATATGCGAACCTACTAGGCAACCAGCGATTGTATCTTTGTCGCTTGGGACTGGCTAACTGAAATCACAGAAAATTCCTCCATGTTCACAAAACCACGTAATTCAAGGGTTATTGGTTGCAAAAAGGCAGTAGTTAATGACCATGCAAGGCTCATGTCGTTAGGTCCAAACCACACTTTTTATTTAAATTGTGGCTTTTGCTTGATGCATAGGTCTAGGAGCAGGGCAATGTTTTTGCGTGCAAAACATATTTTGCCCTAATTTTCCCTATTTGCCCGAAAAACTTTTATGGGACAAACTATATATCTCTCTACAACTATCTGTAGCTGTTCGTACATTATATTTTCCTCAGCCATGTTGCCATAGACTTGAAAATAGAAACTTAGGTACTTGAAATTTGGTTCTTCATATAACCAACTGAAAAAAGTATGCGAGGCTCTGCAAGAACATTGTCAGAAGGTGGTTCAGTATTCTGGAGCGTCTGCCTCACAGTACTGAGGTTTTCCATTCACATTCCAGCTGTTGCTGTCAGTAAGGAACCTCAAACATAGCTGGGGTAGGCCTAAAGCTACTTCTTTTTCTGAATACATATATGTGGCATGTATCATATTATTCATATTTTATGGCTGTGCCATGAACTTCACAATGTTGTCTATTCAACTGCACATATATGCAACAAACTGTGAGACAATGTGTTTATCCAAACACTGTAGTTAAAATAAAAACAAATGCATTTCTGTACTTGCCTGGCATGGACTCTACTAATATGAAGTAGGCACTCTGCAGCATACTCAATTCCCTCAGTGTACAATTAATAAAGCACATAAATGAAATGCCTTTTCTTGTCAAAACTTTCAAGTGAGTCAGTTACTCATCAACTCTCACAAACTAAAGCACAGAGTTACTAGAAATAGTTTGTTGATTTTGTATGTTGTGCTTTCGATGACACAATATCAGTTTATAACAGAGGTGAAAGTAAGCCAGAATGACCCGGAATGCCGTTCCGGTAAAAGAATTATTGCCGGTACGGCGTTCCGGTTAGAATTTCTAGTAGGTTGGTATTATGACGTTGACGCAACAAT
>JGI24021J15306_10005400_pt1 | contig 15181 bp, 7 predicted proteins | sample Ectturendosymbi1_FD_15306 | JGI IMG/M metagenome (IMG submission 15306)
GTAACTACTTCAACCAATCGTCTTCAACTCAAGGCAAAATAACTCCACAAATTATTTTGCCTCATGAGGCAAAATAGACAAGCACCAAAATGTATGTTGTGCATCATAATACACTTTCAGATAGTTTTCGGATACGGATAGTATGATTTCAAGCAAAGCAGGATTCGGATCGGATACGGATATCATTTTTCAAAAACAGGATAGGATCGGATAGTAAAAAAACACTGTCCGATCATCTCTGCTCCACAGACCACTTGCGACACTCCGAAAGGAGTACAAAACACGAATATAGACGAAACTGAACTGAAGCATCCAGTCTATTCCATCGCAAGCCACATGCCACTGACCAGGATTTTACCGAATTTAACATGAACGCTAACGATTTCAGTTACTTGAGGAAAAGCTAGGTTGTTTTGCGGACCGGCAAAAATCTACGTGGATGGGAGAATCACTGGGTTCAACCATAAAACTTTTAACTGGGATGAATTTTAAGCGTGCAAAAATCTCGCAAATTACGTTTAGAAACCGCACTTTATATTTCAATGAGGTTAGAGCCTACTGTATAAGTGTTACTGAAACGCAAGTTCAGTGTTTTAACACAAAGGAACATCATAGCTTTCAAACACCGCAAAACGATATAGCAATGGCATTACCTCTTAAAACATTAAGTCTATTGCAGAACATTAGTTCTTCAACAAGCGACTACTGTATTTTTGTAATGGTTGATACCTGATAGTTTTAGCCTTGCCCCTTGTTCTAACGTTTAGGGCCTAGTGATAAGAACGTCAGGGCGTGATTTTAACAAGTCCGCATAAAGTCTGGCTTTATGAAAAAAGCTTCATGATATTTTCCCAAGAATCTTAACATTTTGAAATAAACTTAATTGTGAGCCAAACTACCTTGTCATACGCAATCTGAATTTGACACAGATACCCGGAAAGTGAACGCTCAAGATAAAGTAAATCTCACGGCTAACAAAGTAACATGGAATTGACCAAGCTGGATCATATGGTCCAAATTTGAGGCGAAGGTGACTTTTGTTGGAGACTTCTCGGGATCAAAGTTGTTGATTATGAATGCAGTGCGTGGCATTCTAGAGATCACTGAAGCTGCAGGAAGTCGCTCCTTCAAAGTTGAGTTTTACACAAAGTGATCAGTTCTCATGAGGTGCTTTCTTGAATTCAGATTGATTTGCTGAGCAGAGGATTAACTCAGGCCACCTCAACTGAACGTTGTTGAAGTACCTGTGAAAAAGGTTAGCAAGCGTATTTTACCTACTTTTAAACCCGTCGAAAACGTTCACTCGTCAGACGTTCAACAAATAATCTGTATTCTGTCAGACTGCTAGCTGGTTTATGTCCTAGGTGTAAAAGCTCCAAACAGAAAAAACCCGTGTAGGATTGCTTGCGTCTAATACGCTATGCCACTTATGCCTTTCTGTAACATACCGCAAGGGCTTGCAAGTCTGTCTCTCACTTAAACACGCCAACCACGAAGAGAGTTTGAGATAAGAGTGCCGTTGTAAGGACTGCTACACTACACCTAGGTCATCGCCATGGAGCAAGTGTTAGCGAGTGGTGGTCATGGGGGCCAGCCGACTGGAGTTCCACTGCGATTGACTTGAAGCAAGCCTGGCACAGCATTGAAAACTTGTACAGATCTTATTAAGATATCAGTGAAAACGAGCATTCAGTCTGTGTTGAAGATTGTAGTTGTGTGCATTCACTTCATACAGGAAACAGTCAAGCTGATTTTCATTAACTTTGCCGGTATCATCAACAAGGCAGGTGTTTCCCGAAGCTTTGAGTTTATCGCTTGCGCGAAAGCAGGAGATAAAAAGCAGATGGATGTTTCGATCAAGCAACGTTGGTGATCGTATTCCCAATCAATCTCACTACAAGATTCTATTAAGTTGGGTGTACTTGCAAGTGCTCCTAGGCTGTTATGACTTTCTACAAAATGACTGTATGGTGGGTTGTGAAGTTTTTAAAGTATCATGAAAATTTTAAGGTGGGCCGTGTTTCATAACACGATTAGAAAAAAAGATACACTACCTTGAAACATTTGCAGTCTTTTGAAAATGCAGCGGGGCAATAGTAACAACATAAAAGCTTAATATCAGCACCAGTTTAATGAAAAAAGAGTGACAACTGTGCGGATTACAGCAGATCAATCAACGTCATTGAAAGAATTTCATGACAGAATTCCAAGAGTTGATTGCCCCAGGTTATTTATCCGAGTTGCCATAGGCGTATCCAGGGGGGCAAAGGAGCCACGCTCCCACAAAATATCTGGCATATCTTGTCATTTTGTGCTTTGAGAGACGATGTCCCAAACAAAATACTGTTGCTCGCTTGAAGTCAAAAGATTTTCCCCAAAAAATTTTGGGCTGGCTACGCCACTGCGTGTTGCTCCTCATAAAACAAATAAACAAAAAGACTAGCTGCCCCAATACACGGTTAATGCTTTATTTTTATTTTAAGTTTGAAGTTGGCTTTCCAATGGCAAAGTTTTGTTGTTTTGAGACTTTGAAATGATTTTAAACCTCCTATTGGTGCTCGTGTTGTGTTTCAGTCTTGTTGCAGTGCTATTTGCTGCTTACACGATTTATCTCTAAAATTGTTTGTGCTACCTGTGAAAGCGATAAATGGCTAACAACAACTATTCAGTTGTAACTCTGAAATTGCCAGAAACAACGCCAAACAGAATCGTATGAAAGTGCCTGCTTCCGTTTTGTTNCGCTCGTATGGTCAGTTAATCCCTCGATTGTGGTCGATCACCACTATATTACTCAGGTGTTTTCAACTTGACCGAAAAGAGGAGAATAAAANTAAGGCGTTCTCTTGTTAATTAAAGTACGCTTTTTATCTTGTATATATCTGTGTCACTGACTTCTGATTTTAATTTGGCGCACTGAAATTGAAAAGCACTATAGACCGGTTCTGCGTGATGAGTGGTGATGCCAGCAGGGCTCTATATTAATAATGACAAAACGAAAGCGAACGGTGGTGCAGTGGACAACTCAACGACAGAGCTCTTTTTGATCTAAAACAGGGTTTGTTGCCATAATGAAGCATCCGATGAATAGTCGACCACTTCATAGTTCATCGTATGTCGGACTGTGACACACATGTCATATCAACAGTTAAGGCTTTGGCTTTGTTTATGTTGCATTGTAAGTNATTTTTGACTTTCATATGTAGCTTACGTTTGGCTTTCATATATGGCTNAGGCNCTGCATAGAAATTACGAGCATTTAATGCAAGGTAAAGAGAAGCTAACCGTTTACACAATTCAAGAATGAAAACACATTTTCTGTGCTTTGTACGAATACATGTGTGTCCATTTTTCTTGGAGAACTGATTTCTGCAATTGTACAGGAATGAAGGAGTGACAAGAATAGTAATACGTTCTAGTCTTTTAAATATTTACGACAGCTATCTTACCAAGGCTTGAGCTGGCACTGATGAGGGGTTTAACTTCTTTTTGTTGAGAGCAGGAGAAAGCAAACCATATGGAAGCCTACACCAAGCAGAATTATCTTTTTCTTGGTAACTCCGAATTGACAAGTGTCCAAAAGATAAGCTAAACGACTAGATTGGATTCAAGTTGAATTCATNGCGCTCGGCTGGTGGACATCATTGCAAGTCGTCTTCTACTTCTTGCGTTCAAGGTTTGGAGGGGCAAAATACATTTTAAGGGGGAAAGGTTTTTGTTTTCATTATATGTTTGAAACAAATGTTTTTGGGAACAACAAAATTGGGAGCACTGTCTCCGAATGCCCCCCATGTCTATGGGCCTGCCTGCACTTCCAAGTAACACAAAGCAATATCTTATTTTCGCAAAAGACGGGGACAAAACGATTCAAAGTCGCCGGGAAGAAAAAGGACAAACACAAAAAAGTAAATCTTCAATATCCCTGCAGGGTGATATTGCGCCTTTATCCAGATATTTGTTGTGTGGTGATAGCGAAAGGCTTTACTTAGTCCCTGAGGGCTCTTGTAGATAAGCAGATTGTCGATAGCTTTTATTAATACGCTGCGCAAATCGCGATTTGCACGGATTTCTGGTCGTGGCCAATATTGCTGCATTACAGCAAAAAGGCACAGCAAGCAAATAAACGGAGACCTTGTAGATATTTTGCAAACAAGTCGGATAAAACCTCCAATTAAATTTTTCTCTGCTCGGCTGCGGAAAACTTTTCGGCGCGAATCAGACATTCGTATCGAAGCGTCCTCGACGCGGCCACAGCATGTCGCTCCGGCAGTTATTTGCTGAGAATCAAGCTTCAGCCAATCGAACAGAACAGTTTTTCCAACCATTTGCGATTGCGGAGAAGGTAAGTGTTGGCAAAACGCTCAAGCGCATCGGCTCCGGCGATCAAAATCCGGTCGGCAAACGCTCGCCTTTTTTCGTCGTTCTGCCGGCTGAAGGGCGACAGTGATTCTCAAGAAGGTTGTAGATGGGCAACCGGCTTTAAGATGGTGCGTCTAAACAAACCTCGTTTGACAGTTTGACTCTCAGGCATTAAATCTGTGCATGGCAATTTGATGCTGTGGAAGATAAACAGATAAATAAAAGTGGGTTCTTGTATGGGTTTGAAGGAAGACGGAGATCAGTTTGCACAATTTTGCCAAAGTAAAAAAAAAAGAAAAAAAAAAAAAAAAGAAAAGTGACGCTGGAGAAAATAATTCACAATCTCCAAGCAAGTTGTATTTCAGATACTAAAGAACAGGTTAAAGTTCTTATTCATGTTTCTGAGTAAGATAGTAGAAAATAAATATTCTAAGACGGCTAGTTTTAACTATGTGCATTCTTTCGTAGCGTATGTTAAGACTAGTAATTGAGTTTTCGAGGTATTGAAGTCATGATGAATTTGCATCGACTTTTGACTCTTTCTTATTTGTGCATGAAGTGAAATTGCTCAGGGTAAAGCATAGGCTTCCACAATATGATCAAACATTTTTACACATTGCCCTTGAAAGAATGCAATTAGGTACTGAGGTGTGCTTTGATAAATGCAACCTATATGCATAGATCCATAAATGTTGTGAGTTTTGGTTTATTTTTTATTTTATGACGGTGTAAGGGTCTTCAGCTCCTTAATGGTTATGATAAACAGTTTAGAAATCCACTGATTAACGTCCACGTCTTTAGGTAGAGACTAAATAAAGAAAATTCTACCCGCAAAATATCACCAATGGTTCATGTAAACGTGCTACAAGAAATGTTTTCGAAAACAGCTTTTTATCTGGGCTGTGATTTTCGTTCTTTTTCTTGCATATGTCGTCTTGCCTCAATTGATAAGCCTATTTAGGAGGGCTTGAGCTTTATTTATATATATTTATTGTAAGGCTGAGTGCTATATACGTGCTGATAAATACCACTACTAATGCACTCATGTTATTCAAGATGACAAATTTCTTAGCAGTTGCCATATAATGCCTCTAGAGAAAAAGTTTAGACGCAAATAGCAATGTATTGAAAAATTTTGATTAAATAGTGATGAACAATGATAAGCCTCATAAATGATGGCGTTGCACAAAATAAAGTCCACTTTCTCAGCAGGTCAACTTTCTAAAACAGCGACGTGGTATTGGTTGTTGGAAAATTATCCACGTTCAGAAATCAACTGTTGCTGCGTTTCCCTTTCGTCAAACCCTGTTTTGCGTCCAAAATTACTCGAGCACTAACCTCGTGACGAAAGCACAAGAAACGGCATCGTGCTCCTCGACTAGCGGCGTCTCTCACATCACTCACTTGAACGCACGTGCGCCGTGCAGGGTAGCCGAAGCTTTACCTTCTGCGCGTTTGTAGATCGTTGAGTTCGACCCAAACAACCCGGATGATTTTAGCGTCGTCAAAGTGTTCGCGCCGGTTTATCCAAGTGCGATAAGAGCCATGTCATGCATTTGAATTCAAGCAACCAAGCGTAGCGGGAATTTATGCTCACAAGGGATATTCGCTCGGGTGTAGAGCAATTTAGTAATAGCTGTCAAATTTTTTGTTTTTATCACAAAATATTTCGTATTACTTCTTTGCCAAATACTGATTTATCGTTTTCCTACTTCCTATGAACTTACGCAGTGTGGAAGCATTCTCATTTCTATTTCTATAGTCGTATTATTCGGGTATTCGCCAAAAATATCCGCATCTGGAGCTGCGACATGTAAAGAATTTTAATTAAAGTTGCTTTGTATGACATTAATCTGTCTCAGGTGGTGATAAAAGCTTGCTTGGATTTACGTAAAAATCATTACTTTTGCAAAGACAATCTTTTCCAGTGCCATTTGTAGGGATTTTCTGGGCATTAAGCATCTGATATGTTCTGCCATAGATTGTCTCGTGGGACGTGGGAATTGCTGCCATAAACAAAAGAAGTTTTAACTTACGACAAAATATCTTCTTTTTCAAGGGAATGGCTTGCTGTTTAGGCATTGTCCTGTCGTTCGCTGGACGAGGTAGGGGCAATTAGATTAGTTGTGTCAGCAAACGCACGGTTGAGCAAGTGTTGGCAAGGTCTGCTGTGTGCGCAATGGCACGGATAAAAGGAGTAGGCTGGATTCCCACTTTGGTGATGTCTGCATTTGCCGTTCTTACTGCGGCTTCGTCAAGTTCCTTAAGACCTAATGAGAGCGATCACCTGGAATACTTGGATTATGCAAATGGCTTTGCATATGAATTGTCGGCGGTGAACGGATTAACTCAAATATCAAGCCCCGGTGGTATCAGCGATACTGTTTCGACTGAGAATTCCGAAAGGATCGTTCCAAGTAAGCAGTTAATTTTTACGCACGAAGTTGAAAGCTATCATATAAAAATTTATCAAAATGGTGTTTATGCTGTAGCGAGCCATGCATCTTTTTTCTTTTCACCAGTGGATTTTGCAACATTGTGAGAAGCAATAACCACAGATTGAAATGATAAAGGATTGCGTTTACATCCGTGCATGTAATGGTATGCAGTCAAAGAGCAGCGAAAATGTTCCATGTTGTTCCATGCAGACAATTTTTTGCCGGTACTTGCATAAAGTCTCTCCAAACAAAGCTTCAGGTTGTATGCGCATAATTGCTGGCCAAAGCCACTGAAGGTGAAATTTGCTTGGTTAACCAGCCGTAAAACGAACATATTGTCTGAGACGATGACAAGTTTTTACTACAGCCGGGCTTTATGTTCAAGATTTAATACCTCAAAGTATCATTTCTTGCAGGTCAAAAGCTTGAAATTAAACCTTGCGATTCGTTCACGTTTTTAGCCGCAAATTGGTCGTGTCCGGTTATTCGCAAACCATCGGTTGTAATAACATTTGTCTTTTCACTTCACTGCCCAGTAGTGGGATATGAAGATCACGCTTTATGTCATTCGTTTCTAGTTTTCTCCGTTAATTTGTCAAAATCCCATTGAAAACACCCGAAAATGATGATGCTTTTAATTTGTCTAAGGCTTGACATCATGAAATTGATTTGAAGTGAATTCTTTGCAACGTTCAGCATTATTTGTAACAACCATTGCTTATAATATCCAGCATTTTTGTAATATCCGGTTTCAAGTAACTTTTTCTCAGTAGTCCCTCTAAATTTACAAAAGAGTCAGTAAAAGAAAGCTATGTATTTTCTTAAATCTCTATCATCCAAACACCCTCAACGTTTTGTGCATCATCGCAACGCTGTTTTTCAACGGCTTGGTCGCATATTCACAGGAATGCTGACTCAAAATACGAAGAGGAGGAACGTTCAATAAGAAAAAGATATGTCGTGCTGGTTAAGATAGCTGAGAATTTTGGCGGAAAAGTTTTGCAAAACATAACAACAAAAACGTCATACTTGTGACGAATGGAAACGCTGTTCATCTTTTACGAAATAGGTGAAAGGCGTTCCCTATATTCCCCCGACTATACTCCCGCATACCCCTTGTAGTGGTTTGCCAGTAAAATTGAGCAGGTGTTGGTAAGACAGTAGATTTTTGTACAATCATCACACTTTTTTTAATAAAATATTTTTCGTTTTACTATTGATTTGCAGCTTTTCTGTGCTTACTATTTAGTACGTGCTGTTAAGCACAGCACGAAACTCGTTAAATCTGAAAAAGCTAAAAATCATGCTTACTCTTAAATACGGCTATATGTTAAACGTGTGGCTAAAATAATGTGGACCTAGATTTAGGTCGGCCTAGTATGTACGCCAAGAAAATCGCAAAAAATTGTGTTTGTCTAAGAGCCACAAAAATCAATAAAGTTGTGACTGCTTCGAAAAAAATTAAAAAAATTGCTGGAAAAGCAAACTATAATAATACTTTCAACGCAGTCAGTCGAATTTCATCATTGAATATAGCTCGGTAACTTTCACTTTAATTTAATAATTTGTGTAAAGCACTAGCAAACGCTACTTTAAGCCCACATTTTTATTTTCATGTTTTTTATTATCCCAATCGACTCGTTTTGCTTGAGATTATTTACTAAAAGCAAATAAGTTGGCAGAATGTCTATGTTTTCTCACTCTCTGAGGATTTTTCTTATGTCTCGACTACTGGGCTTTGTGCACAGTAATGTACTTTATTCGATAAATTTATATAGGATTGGGCATGCAAACCATTTTGAGCAGAAGTAAGTTATTAGAGAAAATAGCAATTAAAATTATATGTCACATGTTAGTTATTCAGAATTCCGACTGTACTCTGTCAATAGTGCAGTAGCTTTATTTCCTTTCTTTCAAACAAATCTTCCGTGCACGGTAAAAACAAAATTTGTCAGATATCAGGGCTCATCATCTTTTAAACGAAACGTCAGCAGCAAACACTCTGCCTCTAGAAGCTGTCATCGTTGCTACATCACGTTGGTGATAAACCGCAATGTTTTGTGATAACTTGTCCGTCTTAAAGTAGATAATTACATAAACAAACAATATATTACACACTCACGACATGCCATGCTGAAATTTGTATCGAGATAATCTGCAACATGGTGCTGTTAAGTTCGTCAGATAAGCGAAAGGCAGTGGCGCAGCCAGAATGAGGCTGACGAGGCCATGACCCCTACGAAACAAACTTTCCAAGATTTTTTACTGGTGCTTTACATCAATTTCAACTGTACGTTGCCAACTGGTAGAAGATATTTGACGTCATTTCTTGTTGTAACAGACCAGAAATTGAGCTGCGACATAGAAATGATCTTTGTGCAAAATAGCTAAAAACTGAACTATGACGACGTCAGTGATTGGCCCCTCCCGAACAAAATTTCTAGCTGCGCCACTTGCGACAGGGCCGCCTGAACGAAAAAGATGGTATAGAAAGTTAAACAAGCCTGAACGTTTAAGTTTTTTCACAATCAAATCATTTGACTTCACTGTAAGTACGTAACAGCGTTTGTATGATTACAAAATGCTAAAAAATCATTCACTCTCCTTTATTATTGCCACATCTCTCCTATAGCTTACATCATCTCATCATAAACATCAAATCCTTTGTTAAAAGGATAGATCAAAATTACAAACTTGCTTTCATAAGAAAATAAGAGTTGGCATTTTTATGAAGATAACGCACAATATGTGTTCCGGATGAATCGGCAAAGCAAATGGCAAGTGAAAGTGGACAAGTACAGCATCCACGTCGATCCCCTTCATGTGAGAGACTCTAAAAAGTTTTTTTTACGGGAAGCGGTGGCTGAGGAAATGTCGAAATTATTTTTTGTAAAATAGAACAGCTAAAAATATTCCAGGTTATCTATTCCAAATTGTTAGCAGACATGATATGAAAGCGCATGCGGAACAGGTAGTTTTTAATTTTTTTTATGCAAATAATTTTATTTCGGATTGTGACGTGACGTGCTTCACCACAAATTTTTTTCAATTGTATCCAACAAAATGGAACAACCAAGAATCAAAAACTTATTTTTGTTGCAGAAATTTTTGTAAGCATAAAGTTATAAAGTAAAGCAAAATGTTTCCCAAGATTTTATTGAAATGGCTAACCAAGTTTTTCTTTGCAGTATAATGGAAATTTAATTCCCCNTATATCAAGATTAACATATGAAACAGGCAATATGAAATTAACATATGAAGCATGTGTTTATGCAAAGTTTTGAGTACTGTAATGCTATTAAAATATTTCATCACTTGGTTTGAAATGTCCATGTACTCGATACTTAGAAATTCTAATAAGTTGTGTTTTGAATTATAAACTGAATGAAAGTTGGAAATCTTGAGTTATTTGTGTTCAATTACTCAACATTTGATAGGCGAATAATGTTATAACGTGGTGTTTGTTTCCAACATGATTGGCACTGTTATCTCTAGTTTATATTTGCTGCTGATATCTGAAAGGCTGCTGGTGAAGGTAAGCACAAGAACTGCTGTGATAACAGTCGTAGATTGTGGGTGTTGTTTACATTTAAAGTCTTAACAACGTATTGGGCGCTAGTAGTTAGGAGTGCGCTTATCAATTTGTTGCACTGCCACATATTTGAACTTCAGCATGAATTGTTCAAAGTCGTAGCCTGCGTTTCCTTTCACCGCACATTTTCAGTGAAAATATGGACCTGAAAAACATTTCCAAGAACTAAAATCCTGCTTAATCTCGAAAACATGCATTCACAACCAGGCCCGTAACCAGCTTGGGGCACCAGGGGTGGCGAAGAGTTTTCTGAGAAGGGCTCAAATTTTTTAAACTATGTCCAATAGTTTTCAACTATGCCCAGAACATTTTTCCAGGGAGGGCGAAAAATTTTGCAGAGGAGGCCTCTCCCGTGGTTACAGGCCTGTTAACAAATGCTACCGTATGCAAAATAACAGGACAAACATTCATTTCAAAAACCTTTTGAAAACGTCTCAGACTCGACTAAAACCAAGAGGCTTGATTTTTATTGCTGCTTGAAACACAGTTGTAAAAAATCATCCCGACGTTTGCGTTGTTTCATGGCATGAGACTTGCAGGTAAGAAAAATACTGCATCACATTTAGTCCATGCTATTTAAGCAGAGGAATGATCTTCTCAGAATTTTCTTTCATGGCAAGCAAATAGCCAGAGTTGGTAGTGTTCATCTAAAAAGGTGGGTATTTAGACAGAATGAAGCACGTCTACTTAAACATGAGCACATATGTGTCCTTAGGTAAATTTGGATGCCCGAAATAGTAATGTTTACTTGCAACAAGGGCGGATCCAGGAGGGGCGATTGGGGCGATCGCCCCCCCCCAAAAAAATTACGAAAGTAACATTTTTTAACATGATTTTGTACAATTCGGAATAACACTTGGCTGCCAACGGAGACTTGACTGCCAATTATTACTGAAATCGCCTCCCCTAAACCTACGAGCTGGATCCGCCCCCGACTTGCAAAGTGGTACAAAGTGGCAAAGTGGTACATAGAGTTGAGCACGCGCTACCAAAGCTGGCAAAACACAACTTTTCAGTTGTTTTTTCGTAGATGTTTTGATTTTTTGTTAGAAAAGCTAAGCCGTTTCCCGGTTATGTCATACCGAGGACTCGAAGTAGCCGCGTGGCCCTTGACACAAGCAAGCGGAGATGCGTGCCGCTGACCACTCGTGACACTCCGAAGGGAGTACAATAAAGCGAGTATGATGTAACTGAACTGAATAGCAGTATGTCAGTTAGCGCTTAGAAACCTAAGGACTCTTAACGTTGAATACGAGACGACACCTTCATCTATAAGAAGCTTCTGCGTCCTTGACAATAGGACGTGACGTGTACGTGAAAAGGTCTTCATTCTTGATTTTTACAGCACCACATTGGCATATTCGGTTAGAGTGGCCACTGATGTTGAGTTTAATGTGGCCCAAACGAGGCATGCACAAGACAGGAGTTGAATGAGTGTTAGAAACGTGTAAATGCCTAATGTTACTTGAGTGGCTACTGTAGAACAAGCTACTGTAGATAACTCAGAGCGGAATTGGCGAGAACTCAAAGCAAAAAACGCAAAGGGGAGTGACTTCCAAAGTTTTGGGCCTTTGTGAAAAACTGAATTATGAAAAGACTGAGTTTTGCGCGAAGGTAACTGTACATTGAGATGAAAACGCGATGAATAGTAAAGATTCTTGAAAAATGTGGGAGCAAGGGAAGAGAGGAAAAAAGACATGGGTCCAAAGAATGTGTTACGAAATGCAGTAGGAATGTTAAACTTACGATGGAGATGTAGTGGCGTGGGTTCATCCAGATCTCCTCATGTGATGTGGTCTTGAGGCAACCAAGGATAAGCTTTGCAGCCGCAGTTTGAATGCTTTCAATAAAATTGGTGTCTGCAAAAGAATAGTTGTCATAAATAACATCTCGAAAAGCCAAGAACATGAAAAACATATGCACGATAAAATACTAGAATCATGAAATTTCAGCTAAATCAAAATCGCTTCGTTTTTGGAAATGTCTTTAAGAAAGTATAACTCTCTTTCCCCATAAACTCTGGTTATAAGAGTTTAAAGCAAACGAAACATAAACTTGCCAGCTATTTACCGAAGGCAGCACTTTGCAATCTTTTCAATGGAAATGCAATTTTTAAATGGGAAACAACAGTATAGTTTCAGTTGCAGAGGCTCATGGTTAAACAAAAATTGCAGGAAAACTTGCAGAAACCCACAAACTGGAAACAAGACACCGTTGTACTCGAAATTTAGAAAAATATATGGGAAAGCTATGTTTTCTACCTTGTACCATTTTTTCAGTTTTCATCACCTCGCTTATATATCACTGCGTTGTAAACATCTAGGAGCGGTATTCAGTAGAGCGGGGGTTTCCAACTTTTTTATGCCTCACGCCCCTTCAAAAGCTTCAATACAGCATGTCCTTGCACCTCTACAATGGCAATATCTTATATAAAGGTGAAGAAGCCATGGTGCACTTTATTTTAGCAACAAATGTGTTTCATTTATAATTTTTGCTAAATTGCCAAATCCAAATTTTAGCACCCCCAAAAGGTTATCTTGCACGTCCGGTTGGAAACCGCTACATTTAAGCATAATGATCAAATTGCTTCGGAAAAAGTTTTACTAATACTTCGAATTTTTTCTGTTGAATTGTCCTTTCAACCAGTGCTTTTCAACCTTTTTAGTTATGGTGCACCCTTAAAGATGTTTTGACGAACTCATGCACCCTATTTACTTAAAAGGTAAACCGAGGTGAAAAGCGGTATGGAAATCGTCCTGAAAAAGAGACAATTACAGGTTAAATCCTGAAAGTCATTGGCTGGTTAATGGTTCATTTTTGCTAACAGAATGTTTTTGTAAAAAGTAGCTGTTTAGTGTGACAAGTTTGCGATGAACCCTTTCGTAGTGTACGCATATTTGCACAACCCTCCACACCGGATGAAGAGCGCTTCTTTAAACCTTGTCAAATGCTTCTTACAAATAAGCTCAGTTATTTTACAAAGGTTGCTGTTGGTTATTGTGCTACTTGTTTGAATTTTAGCTCCAAATCACTCACTTTCACGCTTTAGCATTAGCGAAAAACACTTGAAAAAACGCTAATTTGGCGGTGTAAGCCTTTCCAGATTACTTGAAAAGGTTGTGTGGAAGGAGGCTCTCATTAAATGTACGTTATAGGGTTGTTGTATTCAACACAACAGTCAAAAATATCCTTGGTGTGAGTTGTCAGTAACAAATGGAGTTCAGCTTGATTTAAAACAAAATACATTTTTTTACATTTCCAATATCTTCTACGGTAACACGTAAGCAAGTTGTGTTAAATGTATGTAAGATCACACCGCAAGTCTGCGAAATAATGTTGTCTTGGAGAGAAAATCCACCAAGCATTAAAACTGGAAAACGATCGAAACCGGTGTTTTTTACATCTCCCAGTTAGGCATTTGCACGCAGCTGTATGCCATACGTTCATACCTGTAATGTCATATTTCCGCTCAAACAGCGAGAAAACCTTTCGCTTACATGTTCTCATTGCGGTTTGTCAGATGTTCCAGCTCCTGAGCGCATTCGTGTCATGCAATTTCCTCGAAACGAAACAACTTTGATTGAATGGACGGCGCCACCTGCCGGTCACAACGTTGATGGCTACCACTTGGAAATCTGTCCCTCTGACAGCGACATAAATCAGCGGTAAGCTGGTGCGGTTTTCAATAAATTAAAGATAGATAACACAAACCGTAACATTAACCCACCATATCGCTTTAATCTTTCTGCACGGCTGGTGCGGTTCAGGTTCTTTGCAACAATTACACAATTCGTTTCGTTACACGGAGGATCTATTCCAAAAAATGCTGCCACGCCAGTAGAAGTTGCAAAATGAATGGCAATGATGATGGCATCCATCTGGTCTAAGATGAAGCTTGCAGTAAAAAAATAAAAGCAAGGAGTATATTTTTCTAGGAAAATTAGCTGTAGAAACCAGTCAGTCAAAATGTTTTTATCTACTTGATTATATATAAAATTGTTGTTGGAATAAACGAAATGTGTGAAATAATTTTGCAAATAAATTAGTACAAATTATAACCTGTCAGGTACAAGCAAAAATTTTTGCGCAATACTTAAAAGCTGGAAAATTACTTTGAAAAAATAAAGTTTGAACAACCTCATCAATGTCCTTATCTTTAAAACAAGTCAATATGTACGATTTTGTGAGCAAAAGCTCTACAGCTGACTAAAAATGTTACCACAGTCGCAAGCCCATCTAGATGTTTCGTAAAAGATTCAGATATTATAGTTTCAAGTTCAGATTAAGGCAGGCGATCTATTTTCAACCTTTGACAGGCAGCGTTCGTGACAGTGTTGCTCGAATTCGTCACAAAAAATATTTGGAAAGAAATTGTTTTACTTTCGAGGGCATGGCAGGCACTGGCATCAAAAAACAAGAACCTTTTATGCACTTCGTATTTTATTGGAGGTCTTTCTTGATCCACTGTGATCATCACTGAAACACGCATAAATAATAACTTTTTATTACTTAATACTAACTGCCCTAGTTACTGACCACGAAGAACAGCATAACTCTGCCTCAATCAATTGATTTTTAGCGCAGAAGCTAATTTCCCCATTTGCATGGGCAGCGGAAGGGGGGCAGGGCATGGCTACGGCATCCCCCTGGATTTTCAAAATTTTAGCCAAAAAAAGGTTGTTTTCTTAGTTTCGAGTGGGAAAATAAAATTTCACAACTTTTGGCCCCCCCTAGAAAGATTTTTGAAAAAAAACCTAGTGCCACCCCCTGGAAAAAATCCTCCCGACTCCCATTT
>JGI24021J15306_10005403_pt1 | contig 15178 bp, 10 predicted proteins | sample Ectturendosymbi1_FD_15306 | JGI IMG/M metagenome (IMG submission 15306)
GCAGGTAAAATATACCATGGTTGCTTTGAAATGCTCTCCTGACCACACCGTACGTCAGCGAACATTATAAATATATGTTTCTGGTTGCTAGAGACTTCTACGAAATGTTCTTACTTTATTGAGGAAAACATACGACCCGGCACTCAACGGTTGGCATTTGAAGTTAAGTACGAGTATATCGTACGCCGGTCCATGAACATACCGTGGGTCGGCGTTCTGCACTTGGGCAAGTTTCCAGACAACCGGCGCTTGATGTGTTGTGCCTTGGTCAAGCGCACAACAGCGATAACACAGGCAGGTTTCTGGAGTCAGACCATACGATCCGGAACCGTCGCTTTTAAAACATTGCGTTGCGTCATCGAAGTCGCGTACACATTTGCATCAGTATTTACCGTAAAATTTAAAAAGCAATTACCGTAAAATTTCTTGTTTGAGAGAACACAACAAGTAAGGAACTTCAACCCCTTGAGTTAACAAGCAAGGTAACTGCAGAATTTGTCTATAACGGCACCTCTAGAGGATTGCATAAAGAACGTTATTGCCGAATTGACATTATAAGTGAATTGAAATGCATATAAAAGATGCCATCGCGACCGAACAAAATGTAACGTTAAGGGCGAATTGACGTTACAGGGGAAGCCGTTATAAACTAATTCAACTGTATAGAACAGATTTACGTAAGGTTTCAGGCCCCATTCGGATTAAAGTAAAAGTTAGTTTCAGGGCAAATTGTTTATTTTTAGGGAAAATTGTTATTTTCAGGGCAAATTTTTTTCGCCCTCCCAGTAAAATGCCTTCCCGTACGCCTATGGAAACAGCATTCACCTCGCTGAAAAGACGTGTTGTGTGTTAGAGTGTGCTCGGCAACAGTCGAAAAAGGCTATGCAGCGTGCGTTTGTAAGAGAATTCAATAAGAAAGTACCAGCTGTAATACAGATTTGGAAGTGGCACAGAAAGTTCAAGGGTGGGATGTTGTTTGTGCATGGCCAAAGGACCTGGACGACCACCAGTATCTGCATGCGATCTACATATGTTGGGATTCCTCGATCTAATTTTTATGAATTACTCTTGCATAATTGTGAAACCGTTCAAAAAAACCACCTACGCTTGAAGTTCCCGTCTAATGTTTATGAATAAATCTTGTTCTACTAAATACTAAGTCTGATTTATTTCATACGCCTAGAGTTTCTAATCACCCCGATATATACATCTCAAATGATAAAGTTTTGAAGCACCCTGAACAAAAAACATTTTTGAATTAATAAGTAACTCCTCCAGTTTGCACATGCATTCGTTTCCAAACACGTTTTTTGTTGACAACTTTGCAGTCGATTTTAATTGGCACATTTTTCGTTGATTCAAAAGCTACGTTTCCACGTACTTAAATTTTCCTTCGTCTGTGTTCAGCTCATTGGCATCCATTCTCGGTATTTCCGTAGTTTGCGGATCGTAGAAAGTCAAATTTCCTTGAGTGATTAAAACATTTCTGCATTGATCACAGTAGCAAGCCGTTCGTAACCAGCGGCTATCCATCAAAGTAACGTGATCATTGTCAGGATCCACCGCAAATGAGAGTTTTGCTGCAAACAGAAAAGAACGTTGAGTGGCGTGGTGGTGAAACAGATTTGCACAAATACACCATAAATCAAAACCTGCTGGCATGGGCGTCGGAAGGATTTTTTCTAGGGGGGCCAATAGTGGATTTTTCCATGCTTAGTTCCAGGGGGGAACAGTGTTGATATTTCATTTTTTTCCACTCTAAACTAAGAGAACAACCCTTTTGCCAAACATTTGATAGGAAAATATAAAATTGCNCCCCCATCCGACGCCCATGACTGCTGGGTGCCGAAGTAAATCTAAACGTATAGTAGACGCAAGAGCGAAAGCATTTTTGTAAGCAACATGCTGCGAATAAAATTCAAACAATACCAGGCAGACAATAACCCATCTGGTCTTATATTACCTCCATCGTCCTGAATTTTGACAGAGCTCAAGTAAAGATCACAAGGCAATTTATGTCGAGCAACGTTGGCCTGGCCAACGACTGTTCTTCGGCAAGTATCACAGCGACAATTGCACCGAAGCCAAAGTGCATGAAATCTGTGGAATACACCAAAAACTTATGGCTTTACATCTTATTGGAAAGTTACATGGGCGACCCAATTAAGAGCAATTTTCACTTAACAGTCACTGCAGTAGAAAGTAAACAACAATTTCAACTTTGGTAAGTAAATGCTTTATTTTGATGTTTTAAGCGCTCAACCAATAATCTCGATGTAAGCAACTTCGATTTCTTTTGATAATTTCATTTTCACTGTTGCAGCACAATTTCATTACATTTTTGTACACCACTGGTGACCGTACCATAGTAACAAACGCACATTCGTAGTATTAATCCATAAAAATCGAAGCCTCAATCCGTATAGCTACTTCGCAAAATAAAACAGGTAGCTTAAAAATGTTTTATTACCACCTCATCTGTTGGAAAGAAGATAATAAACAAAACTATTTCCAACCAAGTCTGTTAAATTCAGTTGCGAGAAGTGTATGAAAGACAAAGCTTCAAATAGAAAGAGGCAGGAATGACGTTCTTGTTTTTGTAACAAATTTTTGTTGCATACGCAGTCCAACCTGACCCTGTCTGTGAAGAAATTGTACAGGATAAAACGAGTTGAAGATATTCATTTGCACCGTATCATTTTTACATACACTTAATGGTTGGTTTGCCAAGCAAATAAGGAGTATGAATTTTATTTACAAATATCGCAACTACAAAGCTTCACATTCTGCATTAATCAACCTAAATGTTGGACCAACTTTTGAAAAAAATCGATCAAAGAAACCTAACAAAGATTTAAAACTCGTTTCTGCATTTAAGTATTGCGTACGCTTTGTGTGTGACATTCAGTTACTGTAGATACATTTGTGAGATAACTTGACAAACTTGCGTTGGTCATTTTGGCACATCTTGCGAGTCCAATTGAAAACGAAAAACTGAAATGCAAGAATTTTATTTTATTTTTTTCGATTTTTCAAAAATGTGGGAAAAAAATGATCTGATTTGCTTGTATTTAGAAGTTTTCGCATGACGCATTGCATACTCAGTGGCGTATAAAGCCCAAAAAGAGGGAATGCTTTATCAACTCGAAGATCAATAGGCAACCATAGCTGCAATCACCATAGTTCGGAGGATTTTTGTTGAGTAATACGCAACACAATAACAGCAAAGTTGCCGATTTTGTTTGGTGCCTAGTGATTTACGGAATCGCTGTTTCCTTTTTAATAGAGCTGGGGTGCGACCAGTGGTGCAGTTCTAAAAATTGGTGGTGAAAACCGCTATCACGAAAAAATATGGTTTGGGACATAAAAACTGTTTGGATTTTTATGTTGAATTTCACTGAAAAGTAACCGTCATTACTTTGGCGCCTATAGAAAACGCTGCTTCCTTTACAGAATGTTTGAGAAATACCGTTCCCGCAGACTCATTTCTCCCACGTTCTTTTTGCGCAAATAATATAAAACTTTCTGAAAACTGCAAAAAATTCCGAAACTTTGATCTGAAGTTAGCACGTTTTGAAAAAATTTGAGGGCTTTTTCAATTATATAGTCTCCATGGCTTCTATCTCGATCACTAAAATGTAGGAGGTGCAGTCACCTAAAAAGTTTAGCTTTCACTTGGGAAACTATAGTTAGTGACACACCCCAACGACAGAAGCTTTGATTTCTTTCTCAAGCTCACGTCTATCAACACATACTTGGTAGTTTTCTTCAAGGGTATTTTCGTGAAAAAAGAGAAGTGGCAACTACCAAGCTCACAGTAAAATCTAGTCCAGTGTAGTAAATCTTGTTCGATGGTTTTTGAAGACGTACAGTAGAAATTTTGACAAAGTCATGCGCAACAGACGTTGATGACCCCATCAGCAAAGTGATTAATGTTTAACATGATCAATGTCGGTTTTGTTTAGCAGACTGACTAACATAATTTACTTTGACCTAGCATATCAAGTGGAGTTTTACCCTGCAATCAGAGACATAGCCAAATGGTGGGTGCTGGGTCGCCGTTTGCAATTGCCTGCCTGCAATTGCTGGCGGCCTTGTTTTTCAGTATTTCGCTTATGTCGATCACCGTATTATTTCCCGCCCATCCAATATTCGGTAACACATTTGCCTGAAGCGGGATTTTGACACGAAGAGCACATACGCATTTTCGCAAAGCGCTGTTCGAAAATGAGGTTCTGAGTTGAATGCACTGGAAAGTTGTATTGCTACTTATCATGAAACTGCGTAACTGTGAGGCCATGTCTATCCGATTGACGTTTTAGAACGTGATTCTGTTCTTACTCTATCAAAGATTTTGTATGAACATTACTTCCAACCAACTTACCGTAAATTTGACTTCACTTTATATCACGCAGCCTGCTTCAAAATTTTTATGCATTTTCGGTAACGTAGCAATAACTCTGCAGAGAGTGAACCTGGGAGGACTTGCGAAGTCGTGAAAGGGACAACAACACAAAAACCAGTGATTTAATTAAAATCATATCAAAGCAAATGACTTTTACATTGCTTTTTATTACAACATGACTTAACTCATTTTTTTCGGTGTTATTTGCTTACGTCGATATGCCTTTGAAAAAATATGTTGCCGCAAACGGTTCCACGAAACCCTAGTTTCTCATTGGATGTAAAACTCACTCTTTCTTAGCTCACAAACGGAATCCCAGTTGTAACTATGTAATTTAATATTTTGTCTTCACGCTAAGAGAAATAACTTTGCGTGCAGCCGATCAACTTTGTCATTTCTCGGATGCCCGAGAGAGCAACACTGCAAAATGTGCTCACATACAAGATATATTTGCGTTTGTTTTGCTCATGTATTGTAATGCCTTATTATTTTCCGAAGTATCATACCTGCTCAAGTGGCCATCAGACCAAACAACTTCAGCAACATTCTTTCCACCGCCGATTCTCGCATCAACAACTTTGCACACACCCATTACTGCACAAGGCTATATCTGCTCAATGAAAATTCAGTACAGCAAGTTGGTAACCACCTAAGCGTTGGCAGTGTTGCTGATCAGAACAGAACAAGAGTAAGCTTAAGGTTAACAGCAAAAGTTACAGCACTGCATTATCGGCAGCGACAACACCTGAAGCTTAAAGCAACTCACTCCATAGAATCTAACAAACCAATGTGGGACTCACAGCAGAACCAGATATAAAAGTAGCAGCAACTTGATCGGCTCAAAAAAGGACGAAGCATAACAATCCCGCAAATGTTGTTTGCAACCAACCAAATGCATAGCTCTGGTTCGCTAGCTCACCACGTGGTTGTTTTCTCAGATTACAACGGGCGCAATGTTATACAAAGCTGTCAAAGTCACGAGTTTCGTCGCCGCCGCATATGGCAAGCTCGAACAGAAGAAAAACGATCTTGTCAATACAGCACGGTCGCATTGTTCAACATCTGAAACTGCATGATCGTGTCAAAAAAACGGTCAACTGCATTTCCCCAAAGAATAATTTTTCGCAGCAGAAAAACTCTGTGACACGTCAGTGCATGGGCAATGGGGTATGGAAGAAATAGTTGTCATGGTTACGGCTGTTTGATTTTGAGTTCATTTCTTAAGTCTTTGCATTTGTCATTCTGTGCTGGGGTGCGGAGAGAAAATGGGGCCACGGTGACCCAGGCCCGTAACCAACTTGGGACACCGGGGGGGGCGAAAAGTTTTTTGAGAGGTGCCCAAATTTTTTAAACTATGTCCAATAGTTTCAAACTATGTCCAACAGATTTTTCCAGGGAGACGAAAATTTTTCTAGGGGGGGCATCGCCCGCCTGCCCCTCCCCTTGGTTACGGGTCTGCGGAGACCAAAGAACTGCTTTCTTCCTGTGCACTGTAGGAATTCCATGGGATTTTTTGTTATTACGGCTATCTCGCGACTCCCATAGAGCTCATCGATAGAGTTTAGACTTGGATGTGTTAACTCTGGACGAAGATTAACTCCAACTTTCAAGCCAGAAAAATGGTAGCAAACCAGCCAAGCCGAAACCGCTTATAAAAAGCATATGTTAAAGATCGAGAAGGTGGTTAAGATCAATTTCTTTGATATTGCACAGCAATGCCAAATTTGCTTTAAACGACTGTTTTCAGTTAATTTTTCATGAAAAGACAAAGCGGTTTCAAGAAATGTAAAACGTTTGCTTCGTGAGATACTTTAAAAACTAATAATTTTGGAGATAATAAAATTTCTCAATCTGTGATCAAAGAAAAATATCAAAACCAACGTCAAAAACCTGCTCTTTCTTCCAACGCCGAGACGACCGCAAGTTCAGTAGAACTATAGCATGTGCTGTCCTCAAACACTCCCAACAACTCTACAGCTGCTGAAAAACGTTTGCAATACCATTTTTGTGTGGCCTTGGTTTAGTGCTTGATACTTTTGCATAATAACAGATTTGCTCTGGCATGAGTTTACAAATTAAAGCCTAACAAAATGAGCTGAAAAAAACTGAAGGAGTTGCTGGATTCACATCATAACAATTTTTTTAAATCTAAAATTATACGACAACATTTCGTTTCACAAAAATAAACTAGCATTTAAACTTTTGTGCAAGAAGTCTGCAAATTTCTTAATAAAGAATTAATTCATTGCGAAACACGCTTACACAAAAACAATTAAAAGTAGGTTTGCAAAGTCACAAATTTTGCAAAATCTTTGCAACATCAAGGCAATCCATTCTGAAAACACTTTTGTGCAGCAAATGCTAACGTTAGAGGAAATTTTGTCCAGAAAAATTCGTCTTCCAAAAATGTCTTATGGAAGAAAAGTTTTTCTGGAGATGAATAACACTAAGATGGGTTACATTGTAAAAGCTTTAGCTTACAGAGTGGAAGATAATTTCTCCAATTGCAGATGTTTTTTTCGCAATGGGTAAACTTTTTAGGTAGGGAACTTGCAGTTCTACAAAATTTTGTTTATCTTGGTTGCCTACAAGAGTGTAGTGGGGCGGGAACGCGTGGGAACGGCGTTCCCACACCTTTTTCATGTTTTCCTTGAAGCTGTTTTAAAATGGATAGTCTTTTGGGTGCGATCCCACACCTTTTTTATGAGCACTACATCCCTGGTTGCCTATCATTAACGTCAAAAGCGTGAGTTTTTACAAAGAAATCGGGACGATTTCAAGCAACAGCTTGTTGCTCTCTAGCTCAATCTGCTGCTGAGTTATGGCTGAACAAAATTTTCCCTGAGTGGGCAAATCATACCTTTCGAGGAACGTCTTTATTTTTGTCAAAAATTGGGTTTATGAGCCATTATTTTGGCTCCAAATATGCTAGAAAGCCAATCAAAGGCTCTAAAGATTCGGATCATAACCTAGTTTCCAAAAAAATTTTGAGCCAAAAAAACGGTTCGTTGGGTTGGGGCCCAGGGCCAGGTAAATTTGGCCAAAAAACGAAAACATGCCCCCCTTATGACGTTACCCACAGAAAACCCAAATCCCAAACAAAAAATCTTATTTTAAATCAAAACTAGAAGACTTGCTGAATCCGTAGAGGGTTTGAACAGCTCTCTAGCTCAATCGGCTGGCGAGTTATGGTGTTGCAAAGCTCTGCAAAACATTGGGGTACGCGGGCATCAAACAATAGTTTGTACTAGACCTGTGAGTTTCGAATTTTTCCCAGCATTATCGCACTATTGCCTGAAAATGACCTTTATTCTGAAGACTCGTTTGCTTTTAACCTACGTTCCCCATTCACATTAGATTAGTACATTATCACAGAATCCAAAGCGCAAGCCGATTTTTGAACAATGTGAAGGCTCAACACTGGTTTTGAGATCGTTTTTGATGAGAGTTGGTTTCAAATAGGCAGGTTGTGTTCTCGAGATATTTTTCTAGATACAAGTTTATTTGTTACGATACACCATAGCACGCAGGGTCGGCCTTAAGCCGATGCAACCGATGCAGCTGCATTGGGCCCCGCGACTCTGGGGCCCCGCGCCATGGTGTCTGAGCACGTTATTCATTTTTTCCAGATACTCCTTGCGCTCGAGATTTCAGTAAAAACGGCTTCATTGTATAAACGTCATTGTTCGCAAAAAAATTAATCTGTTTTGAACCAACGATCAATTTCCTCTCATGTCGAACGTTATCAAACGTGATCAATGCTCATGCTATGGCGTTATATCTGCGCTCCACCATGTTCCACTCTTTATGTATGGAACTTGGTTGTTACTGCAGCCAGTTAAGAATGCAGTAGACCTACAGCCATTGCAAACAAGGTGTGTAGTGATTCAACTCGCAATAAACAGGTTAAGACGAGTGTCTGTCGTATTAAAATTGGTGGCAGTTCAGCCAACGTAACCAGGAGCGTAACGACGGGTGGGCAAGAGGGTACAATTCCCCTGGCGCCGGATCATTCTGGGGGCGCTCAATCACTGCGGAAGGCGCCAAATGTCTGCTGGTGGCGCCGAAAAGTCGCAACAGTTTCACAAGTACTTTCTTCAATACAGTAAATTTCCTTCCGAAAGGCCTCAGGTTCTAACATGGGGGCGCCAAACTTGCTTCGTGCCCCGGGCGCCAAACTTGCCTTGTGCCCCGGGCGCCGTGTAACCTCATTACGCCCCTGAACGTAACGTTCAATTTTTGAAAGTTCTTTCTGTTTTGGAAAGCTCTTGGTTGATTGCAAGTCATCTGCGTTTTGATAAAACCTACAGTTTTGCTTCATGGCAGATTTTAACATAGATTACGCATTTCAATATTTTGTCAAAATAAAATTAACTCTACGGCGATGAAACAAACGACAAAAGATGAGAGGTTGAACTCGTTGAAGCAAAAAATCGCATGCAAACCAGCGCAAAATTTTGTGAACTGTTCACATTTATATCCTTTTAACGTCATATGTGCCGAATTCGTCCCATCCAACGTTTTGTTCTTTTATTCTGCACACCGTTATTTTTATTGCTCAACGACCAGTGTCCCGAATTCGGTCGGAGTCGCACTTTCTTTTCAAGCGCTTCACCTTTTAGTGATCACAGGTTTGACATCCGCCATCTTGAATTCTGTTGACTGTTGGTTCTTAGCAGGAGAGATTCAATAGAGATTTTGATGAACATTTTTGGGAAAAGTTTTCAGTCCTGGACGACAGAAAAAATCAGGAATATTGAGTCAGTCATGTAGAATAGGAATCTGGCGTTTTTTGTTTAGTATCGTTGCTTTGTGAGTTTTTAGGAAGGTTTCTGTGGCTGGGACGAATTCGGCACAGTGGTCATTTGGGCGTAAAATTGTGGATAAACAATACTATTCTGCAAGTCTGGGCATTACAGTTTTTTTCTTTTTTTACAATTATTGCTGTTTGCTTATGCGAGATATTTGTGGAAAAAAGTGTAACTTCTTACTAAATGAAACCAAGATCGTTTTATGGCAAGAAAGTGACTGGAAAGTAAGGTTTCCAGAATGTGAAAGTGATAATAGTAAGTAGTACGACAATATTGGGGATCCATACTACAGTATATTATTCCTACAAGAAACGACTTTACAGCGATTCATCTGATTCCAAAGAAGACAATCGTGACATGGCATTTCGCATTTAGAATGTTTGCAACCGTGATTCAGAAAGAAATGTTGAAGAGTCCCAAGCTTTCCACCTTGGAAGAGTCAGAAATTGAAGCATATCGTATTCCAGAATTGGGCTAAGACGAATGCAGTATCACCATAGTTCACATTTTCGTCTTGTTGATTTGGTTGTCATGATTAGATAGCTTTTGTATAGATAGGATTGTGATTATTTTGGTGTTCCGAATACAAAACAAAAAATTTTCCGGGCTTTAAATCCAGCGTAGCCTAACTGAAGCTTTTATCAAAAAAGGCGAAGACTTAATTTCCAAACAAATACAAAACCATCTTTGGACTTGAAATCTGGGGTATCTACAACAAGAGGCCGCAAATTCTGGGGAATCTGCTCTGCAGAAACATGCAGGTCACAAAATTACATGTGGAGAGATAAAATTGGTTGGAGCCTGGAGCGAGGCAACAATGATGCAAGAACCTCACNTCAGAGATGTAGTCGAGACCTAAACATCGAGACTGAGGCCTAGTCAAACCTTNGAGACCGAAACCTCATCGAAAAATACGAGACTTGAGAATCGAAAATTTGTGGATTATGCCGATATTTTTTTACAAATTTTCNAAAAATATTGTCGCGACTACGAAGTTGCAATTTTTTCGAAATTTGGCAGTTTTCCTACCTGCTTTGGTTGTTTCTTATCTGCAAATACAGCAGACAAAACACACGTTGATTTACAAAAGTTTTACTAAGCCATATTGTTGCAGTACTCAAAACCTCAAGCGAATGTACTTGTGACCGAGACAAGACGTCAAACCTTCGAGACTGAGACTTGAAAAATGGGAAGTCTCAAAACCGAGACCAAATCTCGAGACTCCATCACTGCCTAACATGAGTGGGGAAACTAATATTCTCTGTAGTAAATGCAATGTATATCTATTTCTGAACCAGTGATGGAGTCTCCAGACCCATTTTTGCGGTCTGGGTGTTACCATAAAAAGGCATATAGCTATATATGTTTGCGTAACAGCAAACCTGTTCATACTGTAATTTAAGACATGATTCTTATAACGTTTAGAGAATGTGACATGTGGCATGGTTTTCAGACTCTGTTCGATTTCTATCCAGAGTGCAGCCCCTCTATAAGAAATACGTTTTTTTCCAGAATTTGCAAAGACTCTGTATAAAATAATTTTGTTTTCTAGGAACTAGCACTGCTTTACACCCGAAAGTTTCTGTGAAAAGAAACATTTAACACGCGCTGAAAAACAATTGCCCAAAGAAGATGCATTTATAATCGTGAACCAAATTGTAGCAATGGGAATTTATTTTTTCCGCTTAGCGCGGTATGCATTATTGCAATGCTCCATAGCAGCTTACTTAGCTTTTAATTGGAAATTATTTGCAGTACATTAATAAGATCATTTCTGCAGCAGTTTGCTATCAGAATTTCTCAGGATACTCATCTCCCGCTTTGTTTATAATTTAACAGTTTGTTCTCTCATTTTCGAAATTATTATGATATGATTTTTGCTCTTTTTCTTCGAAAAACGATAGGTTTAATATCTTGAAAGAATATATTTTACACTTAGAGCGTCAGAACAACGTTTTTACATGAGGTCAATTTTTATCTATTATCTTAAGCGTATCTTTCTAGAAAACAATAAAGCTGATGCTCTGCATGTATCTAATGATGGTATGTGGGACGTGGGTGCCATGTTTACCTCGCGGTAACTGTGCTTTCAAATGCTCAATTCCTGTTGAATCATTACCTGTGTGGGAGCAAATATACCAAGCTTCCAGCATCACTCACACGCAGATTACTTCTTAAAACAGTACCAAACAAAGGCAATGTTTATATGCGCTGAAGTGATTAAGAGTTAGTGCGTGGAGGAACTGAGTGATATAGATCTGCGTTGGTGGTGGTTCGAAAGTTGGAAATATATGGCAGCTACTCTAAATTGTAAGGTAGCAACAGCGTATACTTGATACGAAGTATTTTAATCCAAGTTTTAAATCAGCAAGCAGATGGTAAAGGTATTGATGGTTCTGTATAGGCCTCGTCTGTCAGAAGCTAGGATTTTTAAACAGTCATAATGAAAAAAAGCACGAGTTGAAATCGTTAAATTACAATTACGATAAAAATTGGAATCTGACTGAACACTATTTCGACATTACTTTGATTTTTTACAAAAGGCTTTTAGTTAGTACAACTTAACTTATATTGGAGATCGAAGTGAACCAAGATCGAAGCGAAGGATTGGTTTAAACATGGAGATGAAGACTCGAAGCATGAAATGTGTTTGTCCATAAATATAACCCGCCTTCATTTCTTGAGTTTCAGAAAATATTTGGAGTGGTTTTGTTTTGTCTTTCCAACAGGTCACAGTATAAGGAACTTCATTTTGTAACACGCGATTAAGGAGACCAACAGGTTTAGCTAATGTTGCCATTATGGTTCTTTGAATTTAATCCCCAGTGAATCCCTGGTGTTCGGTAAGCCACCTTTTGGGGAAAGGTAGATTAAGTGCATCCTTAGAAAACGAGTGGTTCGATGGAGATAGATGCCAGGCACCCTTGGAAATTAACTGGACTTAATGTTTAGAAAGGATATTTCTTTTCAATGAACTGTCGTATATTGTATACCTTAAAGTGCGCAAACAAACCCTCCATGACCTAATTCTACAACGGCAAGTTCGCATGGAGTGTACTTACCGACATGTCATGGTGCGTGGGAGGGATGTCTCCAGAACATTCAGAGACTGAGTTGCTGTGTGTAGACGTCGCAGGATATAAGATCACTAACGTCTAGTACAGGGGTGGGCAAATAATTTGGGTTGGGGCCTGGGGTTCACTCTGAAAAGGCCACGTTTAGAAGAGGCCGTAAGCCTACCTTCTATTGGAGGTAGAAGCAAGGCGATGGGAATGGAAGCAATTCTTGAGTTACCGTCATAAGTTCGATGAAATTTCAAGTTTGAAGCTTTTTCCTGAATGCTTCCGCGGGCCACATGTGGTGGGCGGGCACATGTGGCGGGCCGATAATTGCCCACCCCTGGTCTAGTACAAACCTCCACGCTCGCGACTTTCACCTACGACCATGCCGACGTAACGCCAGGGACGCCAGGCGCTCGGTAGCTAGCAGAGTCTGAGAAACCTTCTTCTAATCTATCGGTATGGTTTGGCAAAACCTCCTTGTTCAACCAGTTTGTGGGTTGTTGTATCTTCAGGGGAAAAAGGTAAAAGAGGTTGCAAAAACGCGTGAATTTCGACGTAAAATGCAACAAAAATTTTAGCTCGGAAGTGTTGATAAACTTGTTTTGAAAAATTCAAGACAAATTTTAGTGAAACTGAAAATTTTCCAAGTTCCGGGTATCGGTTGAGCTAAAGCTTCGATAGCTTGTACAACTGCCTTTGAGCAAAGGCCGATGGCGATTCTAGAATTATAAAGGTGGGGACACTCCGGGGCCAAGGAAAATGTAGGGAGTCCAACATAAATGTCCATCTTGCATGGTGATTTTTCGTTGTTTTGAAGATTAATTTGCTATGATTAACCCTATCAAACCCAACATAGGCTTGTAAAAATCGTTAAATATGAACTAGCGTTATTATTCACTAGAAACACCTAAGCGCCACTGTAGATACAATCACACATGTGCACTGCTGTGTAGAACATTCTGTGCTAACCACGCAACTTCTACCGCACTGAACATGTAAAATGAAACACCATTTTCCGTACACAATTTGCCGGCTCCACAAGAACGAAAACAGCTGCACGAAAGTGAATACAATTCACATGTAAGCGAAATGGTTCCAACCACGAATTCTATCTTGACACAGAGACAAGTAGGCTGTTGATAACCAACTAGTTTCGTCAAAATATTCTTAGTGCAAAGCACATAAAAAAAAACCATCTGCCAACGGATTGGTGACTACTGACTAATCCGTTTTTGTGGTAGCTTATGGACATTTTGTGATTGTGGTGTAACCATAACAATGTTATGCATTTACTGTTACGAGTGTAATGCCCATCTGCAGCGTGGATAGAGTGAGGACTATTCACGGCAGTATGCAGTTAACAGCAGCGAAGTTTCGGCAACAGTTACACCTAAAGTAGCTCAGCAGCGCCGCAGATAGGTGTGCATCGGCGTTCAGGGCGTGTACCTGATAGCAAGATGCAACAGCAGGCGTAAAACGTATTTTGCAGAATATTCCTAACGAAGTCGTTCATTTTAATATTCACACTGAATTTTCCTCTGACTGATCCTCAAAATCTGACTTTTCAATCCTGCGTTGATTTATGACTGTCTTGTCACAAGCAAAACACGCACGAACTCTAGACCTACAAAGATTCAGACAAATAGACAATGAACAATATAATTCTACCACAAGAATTTTATATCATCACCTCAATGTAACCTAATCCTTCGATTATTATGTCGGCTGTCAAATTCATCAACGAAATCATCTAAGCCTATTTTTCAGCTCATACCTTCACCTGAAAGTAGATCGATATTACCCAATCTTTCACTGGTCGTGGAACTTCTGAAAAATGTTTTCACTAATTTCATTTTTAAAAACTTCTCTCGCATGAAGCGCTGGTGACGGGAAGAATTACAGCTACCAGTAGCAATCAAACGCAGCTTTTCAAGTAGCTATAAGTGAAACAAATTGTTCGAGTGACATAGACAGCTTCGACTCCTTCCGAAGCAAATTCCTTGCCAAAGTTATTCCATGTTTTAAATTGTTTTCATGAAATGGATATGATTTGCGAATTCTTCCAAGTGTTTTTCTGACAGAAATGTTTGACCTCCGGAGCAGAGCTGAAATTCGCGAAAGAATTGCTTCTGGATCATTACAGAAAATCCGCACAAAATTCTATGAGGTTGCAGGACATGTGTGGTTGGAGTTAAAACTGTAATCACGAACCACTTACATAAGATGTTTCGAAGTCGTATACACAAGGCAGCAGAACGCAATACTGCAGCCAAGATAAATTCGGATAAATTAACTCAAACCAATTCTTAATGCTTTCACAAACCTTCTGCTACTGGGACAAGCAACAATCTGTTGACACTAATATAATCCAGTTCCATCTCTGAAAATGTGAAATGCACAAAGTATGAATCTTCCCATTTCTGCGATTGTTCCGTAGTGTCGAACTGAATTTTTCAACACCGCGAGCGCGGTCTGACATAATTTCACGCAGGATCTGAGCAATCACTGGTGTGTGCCGTTATTAACAACTCTAGTTATTCGACCGTCAAAAACAACAACACAGCTTATCATGCATTTGGGAAATATTGAATGCAGGTTAGAGGGTTTCTAAATTATCGTTTAAAATATTGCTGGGCGAAAGTTATCTGCTGTGTATGTCAACCAAATGAACTTAAATTGAAAAATAAGAAAAAACTAGGGGGTCTAAACATGGGGCCAACCAAAAATCTTGGGGGCCATGGGTCACTCAGTCCCCCTTTAGAATCGCCACTGGCGAAGGTTTCAAAATTGCAAATGCTAACAACTGGTGACTTGTGAAAAGTTTTGTTGAAAATGAAATCCGATGAACGTCAGAAAGCAAGTCAGATTATTTTTATTTTCATAACGCCTTTGTTGGTGTT
>JGI24021J15306_10005405_pt1 | contig 15174 bp, 7 predicted proteins | sample Ectturendosymbi1_FD_15306 | JGI IMG/M metagenome (IMG submission 15306)
TTCTTTTTTCTTTAGGTTCTTTTAAGTGTGGTGTAGGTGGTGGACGGTGGGCACCCTACGATAGATACTTTTCTTATCCGGCCAAGATTTTGGAAAATGGTTGCCCAAGATGGCCGGATAATCGAGGATGCACTGTACCACCAAAAAAAGGATTTTTAGAGGGGATTTTTTGTTTGTGCTTAGAAAACGTCATACACATATTAGATCCGCTTTTTCTTTAGATCAAGTCATGGTGTTGGAAAACTCTTCACATAGCCTATAAGGCAGGGGTCCACAAATTGTGGTTGGTGACCCATGTTTGGTTCGCAAGACCTTCTGCTCTGGTTCGCAAAATAATTTAAATTTACATTTTAAATTTGCAATTCTCATTAGACAGAATAAATACAATCGTTTACTGTTTTAGGTGCGACGTTTCACACAATTTTGTGCTGGAAAATTGTTACTGTCACTGGAAGTCTCAAAATTGATATTTAATTATAAATTTTTTTCCAAAAAATTATACGCAAAGGAAATGTTTCGGTTGTGAGAATTTGAACTTTTTTCTAGAGCCGCGGCAAAAAATATTTGCGGGCCCCTGCTGTAAGGTATCGGTGTTCATATCTTGCCAAACAGGTTTTGCACTTAAAATTGCACTGAAATGTTAACTTAGCAAAGTGTCCAAAATTTGCTTCACATCAGACAACCTTGGTAGTACAGTATAGTACCCATGCATCGTATATTAGGCTTTCAGGGACATTTTTGTAAAATAACTCTGACTTTATTCCATTTGTCTCTGAAAATTAGGAAAAGTCGGGGAAGCACAGGTTTCCAACATTTTTCTAAGTAGGCCTATATGAAATCAACAAATAAATAAGCCCCTGGGTAGTGGACCACCCACAATTCCTAAGCAGGGTTTACAAAATCACAAAGATGTTTAGCCAGACAGAAGGGCATCACAAAATCAGTGTTTGCTCATGACCAACATTGAGAGGACCAAAACACTTTAACAGCACCACATCTGTATCGTCATTCACCCATCACAATGCAGGGATCCAGTAGTGTGAGAAAATGAAGGCAACATCAAAACTTTGAGGCAAACACCTAATAGAGAAAAAGTAAACGATTATTCAAATGGGGGTGCGGCTACACATTGGCTGTCAGAGTCATGCCAACTGTTCTGATCAAGGTTTCAAATGCTTGCAATGTGTTTGTCATGGGATCGATAGCTAATTAATTTTCTGAATTGTAAAGCAGGATGTGGCAATTAGCATTTTACCAGTTATAGTTTTTACTTTCTTGTATGCTTGGTTTGTACATATTGCACACACATTTTCTACTACACAAAAGCAATGCTGACGAGACGCGGAAACCGAAACAATGCACCAACAACTACCGCTGTTGGTCTCCATCATACAGAAGAGTTGAATACTTGAGGAAAACTGAAGATTTGCAAAAAGCATCAGACATTTGAAGAGATCGAATAAAGAAGTTGGATGAAGGTGCGCATTGTATAAAAAATCGATACAAATTCTTTCTCAGTAAGGCATCAAAGATAAAGCTTCTGAAATTCAACATGTTCCTGTCGGATGTGTCTAGAACTGAGGAAAAACCAAAGCAGGTGGGAAGTATGCCAGAATTTGGAAAAAAATTTAGCTTGGAAGTGGTGATAAAATTTGAGAAAAATTTAAGAAAAACTGACAAATTTTCAAGTCTCAAGTTGTGGTTTTCAATTTTCAAGTCTTCATCGTGGATTTTTTGATGGTCTCAGTCACGCACAGATTTTAAATGGGGCAGCCGGGCATCACTGGCCCCCCGCTGGCGACAGCCCTGCACGCAGCATTGTGACTGTAACAAATGGCGCCAAACGTGTCGGTGGCAAGAATCCCCCGTTCAAGTTCGTCTTGAGCTTGTGAAAGGGGAAAGAAATGTGGCGTGGTTATTCGCCACATATAACGCTGAATTCGTAGCAGCACTAGTAGAGTCTACCTAGTTGAGTGGGAAAATTCTATTATTGCTGTTAAGTGAAGGGTCGTCGGCTCCACACTCTCTTTAGGTGGCACAGCGTTATGGCTGCAACAAGTGTCAGTTACTCTGCCAAAATTTCGGTTGATAACTAAAACATCTCAAGGTGCATGCATGAGTGGCGGAACCGGGGGCCGCATGGGCCTAGGACCCCCCACTTTTTAGTTTAGAATTTTCTTCAACAAGCTTAAGTAACACAATTAGTATTGATTCCGTTGTTAAAGTAAATCGTGAAATGATTTTGCAGAATTTCGGCAGTATTTTGGCAATATTATTTGCAATTTGGCAGGATTCGTAAATGTTTGGCAGAATACAGTACACCGTGCACAATCTGGTCCCAGTGCCCGGGCTTGCTTACCGCATTGGTGTTGTCGAAGAGTGTTGCCTGATGGTGTAATACTACACCATTGAAAAAAAAATTTACAAAAATGGTGTAATTTTACATGCTTGTGTGTAGAAACATTTCGTGTCACACCATCGAAAAATTGCTGTAATTTGAAGCGTTTCAACGCCATTCTAAAAACTGAAGTTTTGCTGAATCTTATGCGCATAACGAAAAATTTTACAGATCAGTTTCAAATGTCTTTTTGTTTTTGCCTGGGCAACACTAACTATTAGCTCAGTGGTACAGTGTCCGCCTCCCACTTGGAAGGTTGGGTGTTGGATCCACGGCCATTTAGTGAATTGTAGAAGCGCTCCTTGGTCAAATGCATCCACCGCAACTGCCCCGACAAAAAGCATTATTCCGGCTTCGGCCTGCCGCCAACTGTCGCTAAATAAATCCGTCACTTTGCATGCGATTAATAAAAAAACAAAACAAAAATACTATAGCTATTTTATTTTTGCATTGGCAACACAATTGGCATCCTTACAGACAACTTGCTACGTATGCTTTGTCTTGTACTTACATTTCGGTATCTAATGCAGTATTAAGTGATGTTACTTCTGTGCTCTAGATCTGGAAAAGTTGTGATTTTGAATGTGTTTAAGACAGGTATCAATACTGTGTCATTTTTGCCTGTTTTTAGTTGTGTTGGTGTTTTTAACAGAGCAGTTGCGACTCCGGACACGGGCTCTCAGGCTTAGCCTGATTCTTCGATTACGATATATATTGTATAACGTGAGCGTGCTTGCTTTGTATATTTGAGCCTCCACCCACTCCACACTGAAGTTGTTTAACTTGGGATCTTTTCATTGGGCCTTGTCGCTGTTCATATAATTTCGTTCCATGTCTGACCTTTCGCGTTCCTGTTGCAGGCAGGTGTGTAATGCTCTAAAAAGAGGTGTGGGAACGGCCTTCCCATACCAAATAAAAAGGAAGTATGCACCAAATAGTTTGAATAAAGGGAGCATTCGTCTACAAGAATGCCCACACTGGGTCTTCCTGTTCCACTGTAGATTTTTGACTAGCATTGCAAATCTGCGTGTCGCTAGCACATCTGTGAGATCGCAGTCATGTGTTAATGTAATCTAAATCTTCAAGTGACGTTACTAGTGCATAAGGGTGTGGGAATGCCGTTACTACTCCACTACATCCGTGGTTGCAGGTGGCCTGAATTAAAACAATCTCGTTCGTAGTAGGCGTTCTCTCGCCTTCGTTTGCTCGCGCTTTACTCGGGCTCCTCCGTTAGAGTCCGAGCTTCCCACTGCAATATCAGATTGAGTGTGTTTTGAGGCAACGAATTTGCATATACGTTGGATTTAAATTCCAATCTGTGGACAGTTCCCATTTCGAGGATAATTTCAAACGAACGGTAAATTGTCCAGTAACTCGGAATAATGTAAATGAGCTTAGTAAGCAGAGGGCTAACTGGCGTTTTCATTGCTTTGTGACGCACGTTACTCAACAGTGAAGTTATCATGACAACTTCTCATTCATTGATACGTACTGTAACTAACGTCACTGGGCAACGACAGTGCCAGCCAGAATGAATGCAAATTTCAGTGATGCAAGCCTCGAACGATTGCATTCAATCAGTATAAATCGTGCGATGAGCCCGAGCGACGCTGTTGACCTGGAGTCGCCCCTGTAACAGCCTATTTAAATTTCAGGTGGTTCACCGATATGTTTTCATAGTGGTGTAATTTTGTCTAAAATAGTGTAATTTTGACCTTCATATCGTGCAGGTAATGACGTCATATTTCAATGCTTGTGACGTCACTGTTGCCAATTCAATCCACAAAAATTTTGTATAGTTTTTTTAACGTGCGCTTGGGCCCCCACTTTGAAAAAGTTCCTCCACCCATGGGTGCATGTCAAGGGAAGATTTCAGCATTCGTTATTCAGACTGACTGAAAACACTCACGAAAGCAGTTTTGGTTAGTGAAATGTGGACTATTGAGCTAAACAGCCGTGTGAATTTACAAATCAAGTGAAGTTCAACGGCATAGCTGTGTCTCACGAACCGTCGGACCCTATAACTGCTTCCAAACTCTGGCGACATGGAATAATACAAGCATGATTCATACTGTGATTCGGATAGTGCATTGACTTCAGTTTGGCATTAGCGAGATTACACAAAAAATGCCACAATATCACATCTACGACCACTTCTTGTGACTCAGAAGTCTTACACCGAAAAACATGACTGCGATGACTTGATCTTCGACATGAATTCAACTTGAAGACGTTGGGAAACGTCTGGGTGAATGTTACTCATCTGCGAATTCAGTGACATAGTTCACTAAGGCAGATTGATTACTTCGATCGATGCACCTTCTAAGCCAAACAAACGACGAGATCTTTTTTCAAGTGGCTGTTTAGGAGCTGCGTAGCAAAACTGAGTTTAGCATCGCGTCCTACTTAGCCGCAGTCAGATTTATCATTCCATAACGTGAACTATGCGCTAAAAAGGAAACCGTATATCGAAAAAAACCTTTAGTCAGCCTCGCTGCAGAACTTCAGAAAATCAAACATTTAACTCCTACAACGTTATGCTTTATCATAAGATTCCAAATCCAGCATGAGGTCAAACAGGTATTTCACAATCAACGTTGCTGTCAAAAGGCGCGTCACAGCGAACAGATTTAGCATGACGTGATTAAAAACGGTTTCATCACATGTTTTTTTGGTAACCGAAACTTTATGATGTACGTGTCGTCACGCAAGAGGTTACATCCTTCCCTTGTGCCAATAGCGCAATGTGAGGATTAATGTAGATGGCATGAAATTATTTAACATCTTCTGACAAGTAGCGTGCGGCTTGTTCTTTACGTGAACACGTTATGAAAATTGTTATCCTGCCTGTTAACCGTTAGTAAGGTTTTCACCTCCAAATGTGATGCCAGAAAGTCTGCTATGCGAAACACTGAGTATTTCTGATAACAATCATCAAGCCGAATATCTGAGCCGCGGAAGTTACATCGTGTGGTGCGCTATTAATTCATTACGCTGCATTACTGTTTACAGTCTGAGGATTAGTGCGCAGTAGTTCGTTTATGTTGAGTTGTGATTAGAAATGCAGTTTCGCGTTGGATCCGTGTAAATGGTGTAGCAGCGCTTGTATAGTTTGGCCGAGTTGGTAGCGTTTCTTATACGTTGTTGTAAAAATCGCAATCGACGACATAAGATCCTTCGTTTCCGCTCACTGGGCACCTTGCTGTTTCCGAAAGCTGTTTTCTACAGGGAGGACAAAGCATATCTGCATGGAACTCCCAGTAGGCGAGAGGTAAGTCAGGTGCGCGTTGTAAAAACCCTGTGCGTACTAATCCTCTCAAAACACGCGACATAACGGGCTGACATCGCGGAACTAGTTATGGAAATGTCGTAGAGTTTCGGTAATCCCTCTCGTACGACAAGCAGACATCGATGTAGTAGTTACAGCCGTGGGCGTGAAAACCATAACATTGCTTCAACTACAATTGCAACTCATCACGGCTCCCATCGACGCGTACATGCCGTTCAGCTAAACCCTCTGTCAGCAGCACTTGAAAATACAGAGCACGCACCGTCACTGTCTGTGTATCAATTCTGCGTAAGTTTCAAGGCACGACTGGATACAGCAATAGTTGGCGCGCAATGCAATACATACAGGTTAAGCAGCTTTTGGCGCGAGAAAAACTATGCGGCGAAAGGCGAAAAAAATTCAGCGGACACAAGTCGACGCAATCAAGCATCAACTTCAGCAAGCAGTGCGTTCAAAACAAACGACACCAACGTAAGTACACTAGGGGGGTTAGTGGAATACTATGGAAATTTAAGACAACGGAATTTCGTTCTTTGCCTCTAAAATGCAACAAAGCAGTACAAAAAGGGGCACACAAAATCAACCGGATATCAAGGCTGATGCGAATCCGTTTTTCGTAAAACTAATCGTTTGTGCTTCCTCGATGCAAAACTTACCGGGAGATTCGACCAAATGTTAAGCTGCAAAGCGATTATAGGCGGCGCAAAATCTTTGCTCGAATCAAAATGCGACACATGTTAAAACAGGCAAGTTTTGCAGTTGTCGCGCACAGTAACGGACATCGCTAATACTGAAGTGCTGAGCCGCGCTCACAACAAGCGACTCTCCGAAGCGGACCGCGCTAGGAAGGAATGGCGAAGAGTCGATTTTGATTCAGTACTGTAAAATAATGGAGTCGATTTTTCCGTATCATTTGGTTGAAGACAAGTGGCGAGGCTTCGAATCGGGGGTGCTATTCAGAGGGGTGCTACTACGGGTCGTCCTGAGACGGTGGATGGATCTATTAACCTCTAGGTTGAAAAGTAAGCACTGTAGCAGTTGTCTATCGTGATCCAAATTACCGTAATAGAAAAAAAACAGCCACTAGCTGTTTACTCAAAAACGAGTCGGAGGCGTGCTTTTGGTTTCCCATTCTCGCAAAGGAGAGTTTGGAGTTCATTCTTTTAGAATGAAAAATCGGGATGGCTCTTAAGCGTGTTGTAATGCGACTTGAGTAGGCAGAGTCAAATAAGATTCGCGTACACGAACTAGAGGTTTATACAACAGGAAGTTACGTGCTAAGCGTGATAAACAAACGCACGCAATGCGATGGTGCGATGCGTGAGTTGCGGTCGATTTAATGCGTGTTAACGCGATGGATGTAGTGGATGAAAGGAAAAACCGTAGAAAAGTTTAAAAGTTAACTGAACCACTCACCACCTACATAAACTACAGAGATAACATCCTTTCAAAATTTAGGACGTTTCACCGCAGCAAGGCCAAAATAAAAACAACGCATTGAAGACGTTATGGCTGAAAATAGAAAGTGAGCAACGTCTCTGAAACAATCGGCAAAAGCTTACGTCAGAAACCAAACTCGCGCAGATGTTTGATGGAGTGTCGAAACGGCAGGCGTTCATACTGTGTCATTTTGAATGGGCGGTCGCCAATGCATTGCTAGTGATATCGAAATCCTCGCACGTAGGAAGGAAAGAAACAGACACACGCACATGGCGAGGCCGCAAAACGTTGGTGTGTTCAGTAAACAGAACAAAAATATTGGACAACATAGATTGCAGTACCTTCAGTTTTATCCAAATAAAACTTACAACGCAACTCAACCCAATAATGACAAAAGAAATACCTTGCGACGATAACGCCAATTATTTTAATGGCTTGGGATGATATAGGTTCCACACAATGGCTTATGGTGTTACACGTTCCACACATGTGCATAAGCCGCTTCTGGTACAAGTGGATGCTCACACAAGCGACTTCTTGTATGACGTATTCGAATCAAATCTACAAACATAGTAAAATCACGGAGGAAACGACCACTAGTATCAGAAAATTGCTCACGACACACAACGCGGATGTGTCAACAAAATGAAACGTCCGTCCGTCTGCGTCAGGATAAAATGACATCGTAAATGCGTCACCGTCACGATGAAATGACACCATAAATGCGTCGCCACTGTAACATGCACTTGAGTGAATTCAACTAAGTTGATGGTGAAACAACGTAAGTGTGGCTGAGCCATTAAACATTTTTAGGATTGTTCAAGCAAGTAGGTAAAACATTCAACAACCTAGGGGTGGTGCATGTTCTTGCACCAAGCAAGTTTAAAATATGAGAATGTTGGTTTGTCGAAGGCTTATGCGAATAAATGGAGACCTTCCTGAATGTCATCAACTTGAAAAGATCAGCAACAGCGAATCAAATCAAGTGGAATTTGCTAATTTTTGCCTCTGCTATGTTCATGTCTGTTTCTCATTTAAGCTTGGTCCTGTACATCACAATGAAATGTAGCATACATGGGTAAGTTACAGGCAAAATAATCAATTCAAGCTTCTGGCAGCTAAGAAACAATTCCATTAAGACGATAATTTCGTTTTGACGTACACAACTCACCAGCAATTGTGATGCACAGTACAAAGGCTGGCTGAATTAGCACACCCATGAACCAAAATGACCTGTTACCGTACCAAACTGTGGGCAGTGTACCAACAGGAGCAACAACTAAAAACTATAAAGATGTGAATAACTGCTAAAACAGCTGAGTAAAAACCACAAGTTCAAAGTGCATTTCCTTCTACAAATCAGGACACTATCAGAATTTATGCGCAAACAATCAACAATTTTCCTGCATGTTTTCAGAGTGAAAAAGTCACAAAACTGGGCCATAAGAAAGACTGAGTCCATGCAGGGGCACACAGAATTTATCATGTGAGTAGTCAATGAAGTCATACAAACAGTGTATATAGCTATCAAAACAGTATTGCACAAACATACGTACAATGATCATGGGCAAACTTACACAGTCAGCCCCCAATCTTGAATGTGAGTAGTGAAAAGGCAAACCTGGTATCATTGCTATATAAACAGAATAAAAAGCATTTCAAGCACAAATTAACTCAAACATATCTTCACAAAACATTGCTCTGCTCAATGTTAGTGAATGTTTGGTGTTAAGCTTGAAGAGCTTGTGACTGAACTGAAGCAAAAATCATATGAAGCCACAATAAATTGTCAGCTGGCACATTTCTATCAATCTAGCAGAAACTGATTAGTATTAAAAGAAAATATTACTCAAGCAATTAAATTCCAGTCCATAATCCCAAATAATTTTAAAAAACATGAAACACCACCCCTTATTTCATTACTGTCATAAACATAATAAAACTTTGATAAAGCTAACAACAATTTAACTGGTGCAAAGTGCATATAATCAGACAATAATTTGAATGGTTGAGAAGGCAAACTTATCAACCATTTAAGTATTTGTCTCTTTGTGGAATCAGATCTGCATATGAAGGATAAGAGTTTTACTGTATGGTATTGTAACACAGAGCACAACCACATATATAGGATATGAAATGGAAACCGCAAGTATATACCTTCATGCAGTTACCTACTCAACATTTTCTTGTGCACCACAGTGGGATAAGTGAAAGCATTAACATACAAATAACAATGCAAGTTTGTGTAGGAAAGGTCCAGACAAGACTTATGTTACAATTCATTATCTTGAAAAAGCCCTCTTCTGTATTGAATCAATCTTGGCAATGAGTGAAATTGTCTAGTGCTGGGTTTTTCGCCCTCCTTATACCATTGCAGTGAAAAGTTACCAGGTTGTTGTTCATATCCTCCTACCATTTGCTTTGTAGCAGGCAAAAACTCACTCCTACCAGTTCTACACCACATTATAAATGCCTCACTGCTCTCCCACAAGTAACTTTCCTTTCCAACTTGAGATTTTGCAGTTGTTATGATCTGCATGGCAGGAAGTGGCTTCCAAATATAAACTTGATTCACAACCCTGCCTAGGCATCCATCTCCAATTTTTCTCATGTCCTCTTTACGAATTTCCCTGTTCTTCGCATGGACACAGAAATCATTACCTACATACAACACCCAATGGCTATTGCCATCTGTTGTCAAGAATTCGACAGCATCGCCAGGATGAACTTGTTGTTGGAGTTCTGGTATATCGACAGGAGCATCATAGTGGTTTCTACTTGCTATCAGTTCATTATCTACGTATATGGAAAAGAAGAGAGTGCCATACTGCTCCTCCAAAGCACCATCATGTACAACACGTTCCTGTGAGTCACCTTCAGTGCTGTGAAATACAAACATCAGATCATCATCACCACCAGCAAGGGCTTCATCTCGCTGAGAAACTGGTTTATACGATTTTGCTTCAGTATTTCCCATGACCAATTTTGAGCAAATTCATTGTCAAAAAAAACCTCAATGGTATTTGGACCTGTTAATTAAACTAGCACACACAAAACATATAAACTGGAATGTATAAAAAAACAACAAATATTCAGTAAGAACAGCTGAGTTTGTTAAAAGTGTAAGCACAAAAACATACCTATTTACATCCAACCAATACAAAGATGAAAACAAACTACCTGTGGCAAAGGCAATATGTTTGTGTCATATGCAAAACCTACTAAGCAAAGCTGAATGCATGTGGCTATTCCACAGATATCAGAGGTGTATAGGAGCTGGAGTGTCGGAGTGGACTCCGGCCGGAGTTTTAACGATTTTCGAAAATAGGAGTGGAGCCGAAGATGATTTTTTTAAGGAAGGGCTGGAGTCAGTTTTTTAATAGGAGGTTAGTTTGTTTATTATTGATTGTTATTATTGCAGATTGTTTTTTACAAAGCATGTTATAACATAACCTTCAGATGCGCAATGCTACTTCACAGGAAGTCTTAAAATGTTTAATACAACTTGGATGTAAGTAAGGTTAGGTTGCTGAGTTTCATGTGTGTGAAGATTTGGACAATTTCTTGTTCATGGTGATACATTAAAAATATGTTGGCCAATAAAATTCAGCTCACATAAAAAGTTTAGGTTGTGTCATAATAACCAGCATTTCCACTTTTCTGTTTCGAAGGACAAAAAGTACCGTATCCCGCATCCAGTTTTCTGCCAGATATCAAACGGAGTTGGAGAACATCTGACTACTATCAACGTGGTCGAGTGGGAAGTGACTAGACAATCCTTAGTTCGAGTGACTACTTTGTTGTATTTGGTTTTTCTTTTGATGTGCTTACACACGATTGTAAGTCAAAATTTTTGGACCCCTTGTGATGTACATTTCGAAAAGCAGACAAGTGTTGATAATAAATTAAGCTTTTGACTAGGGTTAGCATTTTGGATTAGGGTTTTGTGTTATTGTTTCAAATTAGCGTTCACAGTAAGCATTTAGGGTTAGGGTTCAGTGTTAGTGTCTAAGGTTAGGGTTTAGGATTAACGTTTATTGTTGATGGTTAGGGTTTGCTGTTAAGGTAAATGGTTAGAATATAGGGTAAAAAAAATTATGGCCACCTTAATCCTTTATCTGAGAAGCAACTAACATGTATTGCAGTGATCAGCAAATTCATTTGATACGTTTTTTTAGTCTTTTTAATGTGAAAACTGGTTGTTTAGACACTTCCAAAAGTTCGGATTTATAATTCACTTTGGAGTTTGAGCGGGAGTCGGAGTCCAAAATTTTAAAATGTGTTGGAGTCAGAGTTTATTGAGCCGAAGCAGGAGTGGAGTCGGAGCGAAAAATTTCAAACTCCGTACACCTCTGACAGATGTGTCATGAAAATGATTTTTTACATAAAAAATAAATAACCATTTTTTCATAAAAACCCAATGAAGGTTTAGACTTTGTACCAGTGGTGTATCTAGGGTATGGCAGGCATGGCACGTGCCATGGGCGCCACTTTGATGGGGGCGCAAAAATTGCTTGGCTAAAATTAAAATTTCTATTTACAGTTTCTTGATGCTCTTATTTTGCGCTCCACAACCATTACTGCAATGCTGAATCAACACAGCATCTGTGTCTCATGCAGGGCAGGTTACGCCAGAACCATCATGTATTATGAAACAACTGCAATATTGTGACACAACACAGTGGTCAGACATTGTGACAGAACAAGAATGCTCGCTTCTCATATCTACAAACCTTGTTCTTCTCACACTATAAGAAACGCAAAGTCAGTTTGTGCTGCTGTGTTTCAGTCCAGGCAAGAGAATATTAGTCAGAATCTACTTGAGATGAGTTTAAGCCCGTAGCTAGCATGTGAGATTCTGGCTGTTGTGCAAATTATTTACGAATTACTGAAAGTGCTGCAGCTGACTCCCACTTTACGAAACTTCTCCGATGGCCATTAGTGGCCGGTAAGGTTAAACACAATGCTTCAAACAGCAGTTAGTAGCGTTAACATACCACTTAAGGAAAAAAAGTTAGCTTATGAAAGAAGAGATTTGTCAGTCTTGCTTACAGCTAGTTTTTTCTGTTCAAATTTGGTGTTTTGATGACCTCCAAGGCCTTTGTGACAGTCCTGCCTGTGAAAAACTAAAATGTCTACCTGTGAGAAATTAGGATCTGTGTACAGTTCAGACAAAAATGGCAAGCAACTATATGAGAAGATTCTAGATTGCAAAATGCTAGTATCAAGTCATGCAACTTATAGCCTCCTAGCGTTCATATTTGAATACGGTGATGAAAGCGCCTTTCCAAATCTCCAGATTGCTTTATAAACACTGTCTATGGAAAGAAATCGTTTCTCAGCACAGAAGCAGACACTAAAATCTATTAGAGTATATATTTCGCGTACAAAGTAGGCCTCATCAGCTCTTATTCAAATAGAATGCTTTATAAACACAGACATTTCAGTTATTTGTGACACAGTATTATTGAAACTCGCTGTAACAATATTCATTAATCTATATTTCTGACCAAATTGACATAATTTTTTTTCGGCCATTTGAAAAACATTTGGGTCTATGACCAAAAAAAAACTAGTATACATTTTATGTATTAAGTAAGTTATTGTAACATCCAAATTAAATCCGTTTTATTTCAAAAGAAACTATCGTTTGCAGTTGCAATATGCTGTGCAATTGTTTGTAAAATTTACAATTTGTCCGCCAATACTATGTATAAATTATGATAACATTATTACTTGAAAGTTTTGATATTGTTTGTAATAAAAAAAAAATGATTATAGAAGTATGTTGTGGTCCTTGCTTGTGGATAATTTATATTGTATTTTATTTGCTGAAAAGTTTTAATCTAAAATAAACACATATGTTCTGTTTTAAAACATTTATTTTCTTCATAGTTTATCTTCGTAAAAATTGTCTATATCTAAGATTAAAATTATTGAAATGGTCGCATATCTAAACTTTGCCATGGGTTCCATTTTGCATAGATACGCCACTGCTTTGTACACACACAAATGTCAGCAAACCTTATCGTTAAAAGTAAGATGTTTCAGAGGCAACAGATGTACTCGTAAGTCATTACCAGTTGTGACACGGTGCACTATGTTCATGAAATGTTTCTGAAATAACAAAGAAACTGCATAATCACATGGTAACAAAATTTGGAACAAATGGCATGTTTTGCAGTGTATTGATTCAAATTAACTGTTCTGCACATCTAACTCACAGTTCCAGTACAAGCACAATAATTCTTGGATCAAAGCAAGTCATCATTACACTTATGTTATGCATCAGAGTAATGTTTGAAGTGTGAATTTATGGACACATGGCATGTGCCTTGTGTTTTTTGGGCGCACGTGTCTAATTTCATCGAATCACATCCTGAAACAGTTGCATAGAACCTGTTTCTGTACTGATGCATCACATGCGCTGCCCAGGGTTCATGAAAAAGCAGTGATGTGATGTACTCATAAAAACACTGTTCTGCATTGAGGTAAAGAAAAAGATGAAGCACATCCACAGTGCAAATGCTATATATTGGTTTGTTGATAGCTGAAACACAATAGATTTGCAAAATATCAACTTTTCATATAGTCTACCTACCCCATGGAGATATAATTGTACAATAGACCTAATGTGGTAGGCTACTAAACTGCTGTACTGTTTACATGAATCAGCCTCCTAACTGATCGGCTGTTGGTTGAAAATTTTGTCGCAAGCAAGCTGTGGTTTGTGGGACATGTACTGTTATTTACTGTACTTTTGGCCATTGTAGCTGTTGTGCAAGCTTATGCTAAATCAGTGTTTCTCAGACCTTTTATTCCATCACTCCCTTTTTGCTGTCAACACACTGTTGTCCCACCATGCCTGCTAAAGCAAACACAAGGTGGTATATTTAAACAATTTTATTTGAAGAAATCGATACATACCATAGTCTCCAGTTCAGTGTGATGATCTGCTTGGCAGCCTTCACAAAGCTTTGAATATTGGGAGACATTTTAGCGAGGTGCAGTCATAGATCACCTGGCTTATGAATCAACAAGCAGTTTCTTTTGAGAGCATTGAGGTCATAGCCAAAACTCCCTTTTTTAATTAAATATGATGTGAGAAATGATAGAACCCTCATGGTTGAGTATTTTCGTCCCCGTTGTGTTGTTTTGCCCTTCTATCACCCACTTTGTTTTGTTCGCCCCCTTGCCCCTCAAAACCACCCCCAAGGGGGTGATTCTGCTCACTTTGAGAACCACTATGCTAAATGAATGTATGATTCATTGTACTGTACTTGAAACAGTAATTGAAAGTAAAACGTGTGACATTCAATGAACAGTTGATAAGACTTGTTAAAGGTAAAACCCATGCTACACAATTCATCACTTATGAAGTACAATGTACAAGAAGGATAAAATGAAGTATAACATTTCAGAAATATCACAAATTATGCAAACTGATAAAAGGGGGTTTTGATGTCATACAAAACAATTTCAATGCTGTCACTATTTCTTTCACTGCTGATATTTTGTTATGGGATTGTTTATAACATTACTCGCATCATTCCTTTAATTTTTGATACATGACCCCTCTAGAATTGAAACAAATGGTTTAGCCCTTTAAGTCCCGCATGTGCCACTTTTCTTGTAGAACTTTGCAATCCTATACCTCGCCAGGCGATTGAGCTAGAGAGCTGTTCAAACCCTCTACGGATTCAGTAAGTCTTGTAGTCGAAATCGAAAAAAACAATTTTCGGTTTCGGTAGGGGTTTTCTGAAGGTGACGTCACAAAGAGGACATGTTTTGGAAAAGTGCGCTAACTTTGGCCAGCCGTGGGCCCCAACCCATTGACCCATTCTTTTGGCTCAAAGTTTTGTTGCAAACTAGGTGAAAATCCGCGTCTATAGAGCCCTTGATTGACTTGCTAGCACTTCTGTGGCCAAAATTATGGGCCAAAAAGCCAGTTTTTGGCCTAATTCCTAACTTTTCAGAAAAAGCATAATTTGCCCTTTCAGGCCAAACTTTGGCCAGCCATAACTCGGCAGCAGATAGAGCTAGAGAG
>JGI24021J15306_10005407_pt1 | contig 15172 bp, 7 predicted proteins | sample Ectturendosymbi1_FD_15306 | JGI IMG/M metagenome (IMG submission 15306)
TCAAACCAACCACATGGAGTTGCTATTAACCATTATTTTAGATTCGATTCTACCCGGATAAACTTCCTTCCTCGGGGCTTGATCGCGTCACATCCAAGAATACAACATTTTAACACTTCAAAACATATTTCCTGAAACGTGAGTTTTGTTTTCTCATTGCTGCATGTGGCACGAACCGGCAGTGGGATTTAACCGTTTGTAAGATGACTTTACTCTTCTAGATGGTTCTTAATGGTTTTGGCAGATTGCATAAATTTACCCGCAGAAAGCGTCGCGTAAGAGCCTTCTTTGCATTTCGCGACAAAGTCTATTCAGGAGGAGGAGCAGCAGGAGGAGGAGCAGCAGATCTTTGCCTACCTCGGCACTAATCCACACTTTTCACGAGGAAACGTCTCGGATAATTAAACGACATGTCGTATTTTTTTTCAGAAACCTCAGCCAGAATACGTCTGTTTTCGCCATCTTCACGTTAATCCAGTACCGCAAACAATTCACCCTGACCACTCAACCTGGTGCACGAGCGTTTGCATGGTTTTTCTGCCACTTTTACATTTTTCTGTTATGCCACTTTTTGCAAAAAGGCAAACGAAAACGATTATTCTCGTTTGCGGCTTCATCAGCGAATTTCCTCCGGCTAACCGCAAAGTCCATGTGTGCTTCCAGCTCGCATAATTTGAGTAAAAACATGTTGACGAAATTGCAAGGATTTTTGTTTTTGCTTTGGTAATAACGTATCTCTAAAAGTAACTTCGTTGCACTGTTTTCAGTTGTTCTTTTATTATTCCATGTTTTCGCTCAAGTATGAGCAAGCGCCGTCTGGCGGAACGTTTATTCGACAAATTGTCGTTGAAAACGTTCATTGTACAGGCACTTTCGATGTATTGTATTACGAAATAATCTCACTTTTGTTCTTCGGCTGTTACAATCGACCGCCCGAAAGATTAAAAACAACGCAGGGCTGGAAAGTACCACTGGAGTAATCGCAGTCTGAAATCATTTTCAACCCTGTTCGGTCTGACCGGCCCGCCTTGTGTGGTTGTCGCTTCGCACGCGATTTCATGTCACTGGTTGGCGCAAAAAACTTACGCATCACAATAGTAGTCTGTGACATCACAGCGTCGATCGCTCCGGTACGCACCAGGCTCCGCCGATCAAAGAAATAAGAGAAGACAATAGCATACAAGAGTTCGAAATTGGATGCTCTTGAAACATAGTTTTTCAACGCTGGTGACTAGATTATGCGGTCAGGCTAATTTTGCCGTGTCATCCTCGCCAGTTGAATGCTACTGGGCAACACTTCGCGCAGTGTTTGGCAGGAAAGCAAACCACACATTCAAATCGAAGGTTCGGAACACTAATCAAAACAGCTGCATTGTTTGCGGGTAATTTGTTATGAAAGAAATTATTGCTATGAAAGAAAACAAACATCGACGATCGAGAAGAAACTAACCTGTCAGTTTTTATTCAGAGCCACGGAATGTGCAGTCAAGCGTACAGCTCTGCATAAAAATATTTGGCCTGGATTTGCTGCAGCCAATTTTAAACGCTTACTTTCATACGTAGAATTAAAGCAATTGTGAGTACCTAATCGTTCGCATTATCCTTCATGGAACATCGGCTTTAAGCCCTACACTTTAAGATCTAAATAAAGCGTTGCGATAAAATAAAATGAACTTTCTTGACTGTACCATGCCCTAAAAGGTGCGTAAAACTACACAGGTTTCAGAAAGTTAATTTTTAATGAAGCGTACGCTCACCAAAAATTCCCCGCTTTCGCACCGTAGGCCTAACTCAACCTTTGTACAATTTCCATTGAAAATAAACACACTACGTCTCAGTTCCGCTGTGAGCAGCCATAATTTTTCGGTTTGAAAGTCCTGCAGATGCGATAAACCTCAACACTACCAACTGCGCCGTTACTTGCGGCAATAAAGTTATCCACTTGGCATTTACGAACGAAACCGTACTATGTGATCGTCCATACCTTGCGTTTTCACTCTTCTAAGTGGATTGTCGTGAAATAGCGACAGGTGGCGAAAAATATTAATGTATAAATAGGTTGTTTGCATTTCAGTTGAGAATGCTCATATATAAACTCTCTGGTTGCATTTAAAGTATAGTAGTAATTGTTAGAAATAGAAGCGGTAATTATTAGAAAAAGTAAAAAAAATATCTGCGCTCAGAAAATTTCGCGATCGACGTGGTAAAAAAAACCGGTGTACTTACAGCAAATGCCTGTGTAAACTACTACGTGGGTAATTACTAGGAAAATTAATAAATGCTTGTATTGCCCTTTTTATGAACCGCAGTGTTCGTGCGAGCTTGGCCCATTTCAGGGCTGTGGTGAACAAGGGACGAAAATAATGTGTAGTGCTCCTTGATCAAATAAATAAGTGTCATTTCGTTACTTCTTAATTGTCACCACCAAAGTGTACCAATCACACATGAAAAAATGAAGGAAGCGAATTCTCGATTTTCTAAAGTGCATCCTTTGTTGTAGCAAATCGCGTGACAAAGTCGACGCAGAAAAGGCGGATGATTTCGGCGATTACTTCTAAGGCGCTAATCATTGGCCAGCAAAGCGATTGTAATTAAAACCGGCCAAGTTCGCGATCGCGTGCGAAGCTGCGATGATCGTTCGGGGCGTCCCGAGAGCCGCCGTAAAAAACAAACAGATTCTAGAACGGTATGTTGCCCCGGGCGACGTCGAATTATATCGCGCCAGCACTCGATCGCTCTTGTTCCTTTGTGATGTCATAACGCCATAACATTAAAACATGAATCACGCGAAGTGTTGTGAGAAACCAATTTTTGATAGACTACAAAGAAATTTGTCGAGACAAGAAGTTGGAAGCTGCGTGTCGTCAGACGAAGGTTACAAAGAACTGATTCAATTCGCTGATTTAATTCGTTTCACTTCTGTTCAACGCAGGTTTATGGAAACACGGCACATGTGGGAATCCACAACAACTCACTGATTAACAATATCGCTTGCGCTGCCAAAGTTCTCATGACATGGCGGGGATGAAAGCCAGTTCGCTTTAAATCACGGCAGGTTTTTGATGAGATAAAGGTCAATGCATTTGGCGTTCTCTCCTACCAGGCCGCTTTTGGATAATATGTGTTGATTCATGCATCAAGAACGTGTTTGGAAATAACAAATTAGTGATCTGCCGTTATTTCAAAAGTTGTGCTTTTGTCGATGCTTGCGATTTGCTTCTCACATATTTGGCAGTTTCAGAGAAAACGAATAAAATGGACCTACATTCAAAAGGTGCGAAGCCAAAAACTATGTTTAAGAGCCAATATTTCAAATCACTTTTATTTTATTTAGTTTTCTGACTTGTATGGAGGACATCAGATATTTTGTTTGCCGTGGATTTGATGAGTACTTTTGCAAAAACCTAAAACGATTGCCAAAAATGCCAGCCAACTTACTTCGGCAAACCTTAAAAATTAACTCTAATCTTTGGGAAATGAAACACATTGTTACTATTCGACTGGCAAGGCACAATTATTGTAAACTAGGATCTCCTGTGCTTAACACATTCTTGACCATTGTACGCGGAACAATAGCCGCGTTTTGTTTTCCATCCCTTCTCACAAAACAGCATTCCGTCTCTGCACGCCTGACAGCACCTTAAATGGTCCTGCGAGTTGGACCATTGGCGCCCGATCACGCGTTACCGCAGGGTGCCTGCTTTTACTGAATCAAAGTCGACCGTCTTGTGCGTGCAGGTAACCACAATTCAGGGTGTGGTATATCGGACTCCTAAACAGGTTGTCTTGTTTTGTTGCAACCAGATACAACCCGCCAGTCGTAAGCAAATATTTCAGTTGCAAAGTAGTAAATGCGTTTTTCGTGGTTGCAGTTTTTTGCCAGTTTCTTGAGTCTCAAATAATTCAACAGAGTTTCGTGCACAAACAACCGATGATTGCAGGTTTTAATAAAGCGCAACAACTAAAAGGTGTTGTGATATTTAAAGTATTCACTGTCCTTTTCCGGTCAGGTATTGTCTCAGAAAAACACTTTATCGCCCACGAATCTTTCAAATCTGCCAAAATATGACTATGACTGCCCTTGGGCAAGATTTGAAAACGTTCTTACATAACGTTGAAAAATTCAAAAGTGCAGTTTAAAATTAAAGTAGAGGAGTTCACGCAAGTTTCGATTAATTGCTTTGAACAAGAATTCAGCGCAGATATGGCTGAATGCTGAAGGACGCTCTTCACCTTACAAATATTTTTGCACAACATTTCTAGCGCTGTTTTCCAAACAGTTTTTCAATACTTCCCGTGCCGCTTTCCAATAATTTCATATTTTGTGCCTTAAGTGGTTTGTTTTTCTGCCAATAGACAATAATTTCCTGTTTTTGAGTATTTTCCAACAGTTTTTTTGCTTCAGGACATAAATCGTAGCGATATTGCAGTGCAGGTGGAAAATCGGTTATGGTTGCTTAAATAGCCATATGTAAAATGATTGTGGTGAAAATCTTAAATTACATTCCGATCTCGTTTGAATTCTACTTCACGAAAGAGTTGTTATTTATAAAAACCTACGATAAACGCGATTGTACATGTGATATCTTGATTGTGTTGCGTTGATTGGAAAAAAAATTAAAAATTTTTGAAAATGCTGAATGTTCAGTTTTTTTTTCAAACTGCAAACGGCAACAGACTATTACCTGAGACTACCATTCGGGCGAACTTGCGAGGTAAAACCTTGCATCTGTTGAGATTGCAAGAAACTGAAGCTATAAAGCTATAATACTGGTTGTTGCAACAGAATTAATTTATTGTTGAAATGGGTCCTATAAACGTAAAAATTAGTAAGACGTTCTCCGTTAAAACAACGGAAGTCACAATGAGTAATCGATTTATCGCGCTGTTTATCTTTTTCCTGAATCTTGCATTCATATTGGAATTGTTTACATTACAAAGAACAGTCAAAATCCAGTTTCTTCATCCCTTCTATACTTCACTGTTTAGAAATTACAAGCAAACTGAAATTTGAAACGTTTTTGTCGTTTTCTTGCAAAAACCCGTTTCAAAATTTTGTTGCAATCGGAATTCATGGGATAAATAAAGACTTTCACGAAATCCCATGGGATAAAGCAGAAAACTATTTGAATCTAACGTTGCCCTTTATACAAATGAATCGGTAAATGCTAATCAAACTGTCCCAATAGCTCGCTATAAAGCTTTTCAGCTTACAGAAGCGATAGTCGTCTCGCATACGATTTGTTTTTCCTACTTGTCGTAAAAGGTTGTTCGTATTTTTTTCAACATGGAAGGTTATTAAGGTTCTTGAATATCAGTCGCCTGAAATAAAGGTCTTGTTTCAGCATTCCTGGCCCCATGCAGTGAATGATAGTCTGACCTGTTTGTGCACGGAAGTGTTGCCATATTTCTCGCTGATATTTACTTGTCTGAAGTGACAGCCATTTATAGAAGACGCCCCAGGGCAAGAAAGCGAGTTGCTTTTACTGTCAACAAGACCAGGCGATGATTTTTAAAGAAACTTGGCTCGGCTAAAATTGCACAACATATCGCTAGTTCGTAAGAATGTTCCAAGTTTAAATTATTGAATATTCTGATGAAAATCACAACTGCCGTTACGATTCTGTTTGGCCCCCATCTTTCTTTAATTACACGTTTACAGTAGCCAAAGTTGCGCCAGTCAACCATCACAACAATTTTAGAAAGTCTTCATGAAGTTTGTATTTTTGCAGCAAATTCGGTTTTCGGTACACAGTATGTACGCCTCAGTCACACAACTCGCCCCGTCGCAAATGTTTGTAACCACGTCTTGCGAGTCATTAGTGTTGTAAGCAAAAGCACATAAGGCGACCAGAAACAAAGCTGCGCGTGAGTCACTGTGAATGAATGACTCCGTTGCCTCAAGGTTATTATAAGACGTTAAGCTTGCACCACCAGATGCAAACTTCACCAAGTCTTGTGAAACGCCTCTTTGACGCTTTCGTCAAAGCTGGCCATTTTGCCAAAGCAACACTGAAAACACAAATTGAAGTGATTTTGCGCGCGGCAGAAGCGCACTATAGCAGCGAACAAGTTACAGTAGCAGCGGAAGCATAAACTCGGTGGATGTCTTTGTGAACCACACTCGTCGATGGCGCGAACAGATTCATAAACTTTGTGCATACCGCGGGTCAGAACGAAAACTTCGTGTATATTGCACCGAGAAGAAATAGCTTTTTGTAAGTAGCCATAGGTATGTTCTTGACTTTGCACTGCAGGAGAACGGGACCTGTGGTTTGTAAACTTGAGCAACACAGACTTGCTTTGACTATAGTCTGGAAAAGTAATTTCAAGACAAGGTCAGTAAAAAGCCTTAATATATATTTCAGCTGTTTCGATAAGTGTTATGGCACGCGAGTCCAATATTTCGGCAGAGCACTTGACCCTGCTTCGAAGTAGATATCCGTTATTCAAGATCACCTCTTGTGTGATCTGACAATGCGGATATTGCAACACCGTGGTTATATCACGTCGGTCTGATGTCTGCGGACTCGAAATGTCGGAACGAAATCGCCACGCGTTGTTGAAAACAACGTCAGGCTCGTCGTAGCGCCGTTAAAAAAAACATAAAATAAACAAGCAAGCGTTGGCAACTAGCGAACAAGAATTTAAAAATTGCAACCGTGAAAACGATGAGTGAAATAACGCTTCGTGCGTTGTTTCTTCTCTGTGTCATCTGCGCAATCAGATGCAACGATTCACTGAGCAGACGAGACCTCTGCATTCTCTTCATCAGTGGCATCCTCCCTGATCCACCTGCATTGCATCTTCCTGTGGACACCAGCTTCCTGGTAAACTGGTTTGTCTTCGAGCTTGGCCTGCTTTACATTGCTGGCAATGGCAAAGGTGCAAAGTAATCCAGACCTGACTTCAGTGGAGACTGCGCAAAAGGAGATGCAGCTCCCGGCACCAAGATGTAAGCGAATGGGCTCGTCAAAGTAGAACTTGCTGCAAGTGTTGGTGACCATGATCCTGATCTTGCAGGTGGGAAGACGAAAGGTCCGGCGTTCATAACAGCAGCTGCCATTGCGGCTGCGCTTGGCGACGAAGGTGTTGAAAGAAAGGAACTGGAACTTGTAGCAGCTGCAATGCATTGAGGATTCATTTAAAGTTTTGTTCATTGCCTCGTGAATCGTATTTTACTGACATAAAAAGCTCTACATTTCTTTCTTTAAAAGAGTGAACAACGTGGTATCGCTATCATGCTCGACTTGATAACAATAGCTACAGGAAATATGCTGTCAGCACTGACTTTGAAGCAGCCACAAGTGTTTTGCAGGTTCTTTAACAACTGTGGATTGGAACGCAACAGTCAAAATCTTTACAAATTATATCATGTGACCATAGACTTTGTTCAGTAAAACTATGACGAAATCTGTTATTATTAATTTCTGCCGCCGGCATCATATCAGATAACGAATCACCGCCGCTCGCAAACAGGCAATTAATACAAAATACATTCACGACTGGCTTTTTGTCTTCTTCAGTGATGATCTTTTCGAATTGTTAAAACCCTAGTGACGTAACAATTGCTTTGCACCAATCATTGTGATACACACCTGTGCCGTGGCCAGGGGAGTAAAGTGCATTGCTTCCTTGATAGACCGGGGAAGACGACAGATCGCGCGCTGCTGCTGCAGCTGCAGCCAGCCGACTTTGAGTGATCGCTGCAGCGAGTTGAGCTGCATCCGATTGCGACGTCATAGAAAGTGGATTCAGACTCGGAAAAGAAGTCGTCGTTAGGGACTGTGACGTCGGATAAAAGGCTGCTGCAGCTGCTGCTCTCGCTTTTTCCACAACGACTGGATCGATAGACATTTGCGCGGCTGTTGAAAACAAGCAAAACTTTTACAAGTCTGAAGTTTCTGAAAATCTTTCTAAGGGAAATTATTTTCGAAAAGATAGAGGCTTAGCAAAGTTTCATCGAAGCTGCTCGGTCGTAAACAACTTGAGCACCCAACGATACACAAAAGCTTCTTTCATAGCTTTCTAACTTGCGCCATAACATATTAAACCTGCGGTAAAGGCCCCATTTAGGTTTCTACTCAATATCCGTACCTGCTGCTTGTTGAGCTGCCATCACCACGGACCGGTCTTGGGTTGGAGAATGAAGGCCAGACGAAGAAAACAAAGGGAAAGCAAAGCGGTCTTTGGACTTCATGAGCGACTTGGGCTTGCGTCGAGGTCGGTACTTATAGTCTGGGTGTTCCTTCATGTGAAGCGCCCGAAGTCGCTTTGCCTCGTCGATGAATGGCCGCTTCTCACACTCCGACAAAAGCTTCCAAGACGCACCCAAACGCTGTTAACAAAAAATGAAGTGGTCAGCTATAGAACAGTGTAGTCAAAGGCAATCGTCTGTAAACCTGTTTTTGTTTTCGCTGCTACAGTATCACCATTTAAAAACAAGTAAAATACCTTTCAATACAACACCCACGGTCGCCGCCACAAAAGAAATTGTTTTGAAAACTGTAGTCAACATGTCGCCTACGTCGAATGGCAAACTAATCGCGGTGAAGTCAACTTACTTTTGAAATTTCGGAATTGTGCATTTTCGGATTTTCCTGAGCCATTTTTCTTCTCTGGCCGCGCGACCAAACCATGAAGGCGTTCATTGGTCGCTTCACGTGGCCTGCATCTGAGCCGCTCTTTGTTACAACCATTTCCTCAGTCGAGGGGGCAGGGCTGGGGGTGTCTTGATCTCTTTGATGATCTGGACTTTCCATGGCGAATGGATGTGCAGTAGGACTCGCTCTTCTCTTCTGTGGTCGCAAAACTTTGCTTCGTCGTATTACAAAGAACCGTCGTCGAGGGTTATACAGTGATATTCGTGATGACGAAATAGTCGCACTTGAACAGAATGGGGTAGTAATGCACACAGTGTGTCAAGCTTTTCACTAGTGTATAAAAACGGTGACGCGATTTATTTTATTCAAGTGTAGAAGACCGCGTTGCTGTAATACAGAGATAAAAAAGCGTAAAAATCAAGACAATTTCAAGCAAGAAGAAGCAAAGGTTTCTGCAAGCGTCCAACGCACTGTTCACAGCTTCTACCACTTCCTGACAAGACACTTTACATATTATAATGATTTATGTGTTAATAATTGTACTCAAGCCTAAACAGCCATACTCAAGGGGAAGCTTTGCGGGAATAATATAGGGACTAAAACCGAAATGTTAAGCCATGTGATTTTGCAAATCATAGCAGAAATAAGATGACGCTTCACCAGTTTTTGACCAGAGAAACCGTCCAGAAATTCCGCTTGACAGCGGACATCCGAACATTTTCGTATCGCGTGCGAATGGAAGCCCGCTGATACAATCGTGGGCTGGTTGCAACAGAGCCCGCCCACGCAATAACCTGTAATTAGTGAGGTGTATCGCAACTATTAATGCGTACCGCAACCACATGACACCTGTCTTTATGTCGACAAGTACTTGAAAAAATTGCGTTGTCATACATACTTACATTTCAGAAAAATTTAGCATTATTCGAACAAAGTTTTTATTCCATAGAACCGAATCGGAACCATGCTTCCCCATGTAATGGCTTGAAACAAACTAAAATAGCTCATAGGAATCGTTAAATGCAGCACATGATCAAAAATTCAACTTTTTAGGGGCTTTTTCTGACCATGCGCAAAATGTCACGCAAAATAAAACCGATTTGCGAAACCGCTTAGTAAATTGCCAGCAATCGTTGGTGAATTACTTTTGTGCATTGCATTCAGAGCTTTGGCCATACAACTATTTCAAATTTTCATCACCGGTTAACCATCGGTAATAAAACGTTTGTTTCAAACCTACCTACAGTTCCTCAGTCTGTTTCCAATATTTGCAGGCAATCGTAAAAAATAGATGATCAGATAATATGAAGTACATTTACCAAATTAATCCTAATATCTTTTTGTTTTTGTTTGTTTGCAATAATTGGCTTGCACACGCTTATCAAAAGCTACTTTGCACCAACATTTCTTTCCTGGAGCGCTGACATCTGTCTACCTAAGTATAAACAGTTCTATTCCAAACGCATCGTTTACCTACATAAATATAAAGGGAAGAATCTGTCCCTTCCTAGAATCTCTTGTAAGAGCTCCTGACGGCTAGGCAGTTCCGAATGTTATGACTTACAGCGCGGATTGTTGCGAGACAAAGATACGCGGCACTTCTTTATTTCGCCACAAAGCATCCGCGCATCGCGTGCAGAGGTTCTAGCTGAAGGCGGTTATTATCTTTCCTCTTCCGTCCTAGGATTTTCTGAATTAGTAAGCAGGCGGGCTTAAACTCACTTCTCAAACATAACAGGTTAAACGGCTTCATTTATTCCTGTGGTTTATCACAGTTGTTCAGCTGGCCCTCGGGACATGCTGCTGTCGTATGAAACGTCCACTTAGTCAGCATATTTTTTAGCCATTATCACTAAAGTACGGCTGTTTTTGGCAGGTGCTTGTTCAATTCATATCACATATCGTTACAGCGAACTACGTGCCCTAGTCTAGAATTCATGATAAACACCCAAGCTTGCTCAGTTATAATATTTTCTTGCCTTCCCTGATTGTTTTCGAAAACATTAACTGCTGTTACTCAGCCATCCGACATGATTGTAATTCAATAAGAGTTAGTGAAAAACAATAGTTTGCAAACAGGCTGATGTGGTTTGAACCATAGTTATATCATGCGAGCTCGGTGCCAAAATATGTTTCATATTCCAACAGATTGTTGTTTTCCTTCTTCACAAAACTGGCCAACACTTGAAACACTGCTGAACCACGAAATAGTTAACTCAAGCTATTTGTAAGTTCTCAAGTGATGCGCAGAAAACGATTGTCACGCGACAAAAGCGACCTGACGCTGTTGGTTTTGTTGCGCATCAACGCGCGGTAATGGCGAGAGTTATTTTTTCACGAAGGCGTGCCATGCCATGGTATTGTGGTTGACATGCTTCACTGTTGTCAAGAAAGACGAACTGCTTTTGGTTTTCAGCGCTTTTCAAACATTTCACTGATGCTCAAAGCGCCGTTTAAAGTTTATAAAAAAAAGTAATCCAACAAGATCTTCACGCTCCTGCTAACATCGCGCTCTACGCCCATTTGCTTCATACGGTTTCCAGACTGAATGCTCTACATGAGAATATGGCGGTAGTGAACAGTGAACACACATGTACTACGTTTGTTGTATATTCTACGGCAGTGAATATACAACAAACGCAGTACATGTGTGTTCACTGTTCTTTTATCGCAAGAAGTGATGTGTTGGGTGGCTGAATGGTTTTCAAACTTTTACAATGAGCTATTTCTGGGACAGCTAACTGGATCCGTAATCGTGTCACTAGCGAGACCGGCGGAGCGGTGGTCGAAGACAAGAAAAAGGGGCTGAGTGAAAACTCAACTGCAGCATGCACTTCAACTGAATTTTACATGACCCCTCGACCTTTGCAAGCGTTTTGTGTTTCTTTGTAATTTTGGGCAAACTCATGCCGTGTGATACGGTTACTTATATACCTTCAACTCCGACTGCTGCATTGAAGATTTAAACAAGAATACTGCTTTAGTAAAGTTGGAAATGCACTACACATGAAAACATACAATGGCAAATTTTTCAGTGTTTACCATCTGAAAGCCTTTATTATTTTCTACTGAAACAGGCTTCAGACTTGTCAGATTTTACTGAGTTGATCATCAAGCGTAAATGTACATTGAATTTAAAATAAAGACCGCTTGCGGGCGTAGGCGTACGAGATGGGGGCAGCAGCCCTCCCTGTCACTGCTAAGTTTGTGAAATTCAGGCGAATCAAGGCAGTTTGCGAATTTCAAGCGCAAACCTTCTGGGAACGCGCATTTTACCGGGTTTAAAAGCAGCCAAGGATATGTGGTGTATTCAAAAACATTCTCTGTGATCCATGAGTACAATAACGATTGTGTTGACATTCTTTTTTATGATGTGCACTCGTACGTAGTAGCACTTTGGGTAAATCTTGGACTGGACCAAAATCTTTTTCTGATGGTTTGATTTAACGAGGTGTACATAGAAACACCGAATGGAATCAAAACAACAGAGGTGATCCTAGGACCTAGACAGCCCTGTTTACTATTCAGCTTGTATCTCTAACTAAAAAGGATTTCCCCAGAGAGGCACGTCAATTCCCTCGAGCGCGGGGTATTTCTTTCATTCTCCATGGTTACTCTTGTACGTAATAAATAGATCTAACCACAAAAAAGATTATGACTGGTGCATAGAAGTACAAACAAGACGGATATAAGCAGTACGCGTGATAAAAAAACAGATTTCCATTTCAGCAGATAACCACAACTGCGAATGAATTTACCAAAAATTTTCAATAAACCATGCAGAAAGGATAAAAGTTGTCTCAGCTTGAAGTTGCTACATAGAAGTAACGAAAGCAACCAAACAAACAACCCACAGATACAATTAATTTATTGGACAGAGCTAATGACTTTGCAGTGGAGCCCTTCGCTTGGAGCTTCATGCGGTTCCTAATCTGGCACGCGTGGTGTTCAGTGCAAAATCTCCGCTCTAACATATCGTAACAGCAAAAAACTGGATCTGGTGAGTTATTCTGAAGTTGATGTATATCGACCGGAAGACACCAATGAGACCATCAATCGGTTTTATGTCCTACCAAACATAAAGCTTTTCTTCATCTGAATTGGACCAAGCTGGCTTCTCTAGTTCAACACAGGATATTGTTTGCCAATGCAGTGTGTCTGCTATTGACTGCCATCGAGTGGCATGAGTGTTTTTCTGTGTCTAACCATTCGTTGATCGATACAATCAAGTACCGTGTATTGCTAGTGGGCAACACTGACTTGTAATCATTACTGCGTGCAGGCAAGTCGGTCTGACATCTTACCTTCATGCTCAGGCTTGTCCACGGGACACTTTTTTCTGTCCCATCTCATGCAACTATTGACTCTCTCATCCCATGGGACTCCCACGAAACTAGTCATACGAAGTACATTATATCATGTGCAAGACTTATGTTTAGCCTCTACAGCCTGACTAAGGTACCCCAAAACCCCAAATAGGGGCCAATGAAAATTGGGTGACCTTTTTCAGTTGTCACCTAAAAAACGCCCAACGCCAACGTTCATATTTTTGGGACTTCGCATTATTACGCCATAGCACTGAGCCTCTGCATTCAACGCTTACTGTGTTGTGAGCATAAAATAACGGTATTCAACATCAAACAATTCCTGTTATATGACGTAAAAATTACTTATGATGAGATATGGAACACATTTCAAACCCACTGTCCAAACTCATGGAACAAATCCCATGGGATTTCCATGGGAATTCCATTACCATGGATAAGCTTGCGGATGCTTACAACCGAACGTTCAGGTTCGAAATAAATTCAAATCAGCTGACCTGAAGGGTTTACAGAACAATCATGTTAGACAGATTTTGCTGCTAATAAGCATCCTATCTTAAATTTGGCACTGACATCTATCCACCCCATCTTGTTCGACGTTGTTTGTCCAAGCAGTCTGAGCAGTGCAAAACTTGTTTCTCAGTGGGCTTTTCTTTCAACCGTTTATGTTTTACAACATTGCATCATAAGTGAGATCTGATATAAATCTAGCAATCACCATAATCAAATACCGAAGCCAAATAGTTCTCTACTCATCACTATAGGCGTCTGCGGGATTTCTTTGCTGAGGGGAAAGCACGAATATGGTATCTTGAGGTGAATTACAGGGAGAAAGTCATCTTGACTGTGACCGAAGTCACCCTAGTTGTCAAGTCACTGAAAGCTGGGAAGGTTATACATTATGATGATAATCTTGACAAAAGAATTTCTCTGGTTGATTGGTGTGTATCACGTGGCCTTTGCGAGCTGGAAAAGGACCGAAGGGTTGGTAAACTGGGGTAATCTCCATGCATAAGAAGGGAGAACCGAAAGGAATGGACTAAACTACGGGTACATATCCTCACTTAACGTTATCCGCTGTTGTACCTCGAAAAAATGCCGCATAATAAGTGAACCAAAGCAGGAGGATGTCCAGAGCGGTTTTGGTCCTGGCCATAGCACCACAAACTTCACACTCTCCAGCATGTTTTCGAAAAAAAGTTAGAAAACGATTAGATATATGCACACAATCGAAAATAATCATAGAAATATGCACAAAATGTCCACACTATTTTTCCGACAGTGGAACAACTCACGACCGGGTTCCCGGAAAAAAGCTTTGGGGAGTTTTTCAGGAATACGGAATTGATAGCCGTATGCTACGGGTTATGAAGTCATTGCACTCATGCTCAGAAGTTTCTGTTTCGCCAACAGAATTAAGTCAATAACCTTCGTCATAGATGTTGGACTCCGGCAAGGATGTGTACTGTCGTTGTTCTTCTCTATGGTCTACCTCAGTTGGGTAGGCAGTCCAGAACTTGTCGACAAGGTGTCACTGCTGGAAACTACGTGATCCGCCATTTATATTTTGCATATGGTTGTTGCTGTATTTGTTTCTGTTGAGGCCAGCAAATCTAAACTTGGAACAGGGATATCTGGAATTTCTAGATATCCCTGCCTTGGAATAAAATCTCGTTAACCAATCACTGCACAATTAATGCAGCGTGACGACCTGGCTTGCACCCAAATGCGAACCATTGAAAAATTGCATGTCGAGTGCGACTCATGGCTACATATCTTTATAGCAAGGCAAACAGTGGCGTAACTGACGGGGCGGCAGGGGTGCAAGCCGCCCCCTGGCAAGCTAAATGTAAAAACTGCCCCTCCCCCCTTTAGCTCACATTTGGATATTTAGAATTCTATTGGTTTGCAGTAGGTTGTTGTTTTTTGCGTTTTTCAGGGTGTTTTCGTTTTTTTACCTAGTACAGACATCCACGACATCTGAATTCACTATTATTTTTCAACTTTTTTTCTGAGTGTTGGCTAGTGGGCCCCATTCAGCTAAGTTTTGCCGCCCCTGGCAAAAACCTCCAGTTATGCCATTGCAAACAGTCAAGCGTTGAAGCAAATCATGCTTGATAAAACGGCCCAAAACTGAAAGTAAAGATGATACTTTGTACATGAACAGGTTCCCGACAAGGGTGGGGGCGGGGGGGGGCAATGCCCCGGGGCGGCACTTTTGGTGAAAAGAAGGAATAGCAAATG
>JGI24021J15306_10005408_pt1 | contig 15171 bp, 8 predicted proteins | sample Ectturendosymbi1_FD_15306 | JGI IMG/M metagenome (IMG submission 15306)
GCAAGTAATCAGTCTGTGCATGGGGGACCGATAGGCAGGGGAGGAATATTTTAGCACTCTGCCAGGCCCTGTAGCTGAACGTGGCCTTAACGTACTGGCCACTCCTTTCCTTGAGACTATATGGGGGATGCTAAGTGCGGTCTGCTGATAAGGGGCACACCTCTGTACCCCTAACTCTTGCCCTTGCTCGCTCAAGAGTTTCTCAAAGCTATCGTTCTGCCTTGTAGAGATGCTGCCGCACACGCGACGTGCGTTTACGTGTGCCTTTTCTGCAGCTTTATTTAAACTGTGCATGTCATGGCCACTTCACCCCCCTTAAAGTTTCTATCCCTCGTCAGGTGCCAAATAAAAAGCTGTAAAGGCGTTTGGGCCGAACATCTGCTACAATTTTTTTGCGGCCAATGACCGGCTGCCATCACGCTCGTCAAACAAAGTCCAGGTTCGGAAAGAAACGGATCCTCCGCGACGATAACAATCGATAAACGCGCGCTTTGTCTGTACCGTCAGATGTCATCTGTGGGCTGCCCGACACCCCCGAAAACGGCGCATTTTACGGCGTCAGCACAGCGTACGACAGTCAAGTGCAGTTCAGGTGCATGCCTGGGTTCTACATCCCACAGAACAAAGGCGGGTTCCTCACCAACATCACTCTGACGTGCACAGGACAGGGGACGTGGGATCGTATCGACGACATCGGGGACTGTTCACGTGAGTTGCTTGTGGCGCTGAGTCTTGTTGTTAGTGATGATAGAAGACAAGGGGCTGCTCGTCGTGAATTGTGGTCAGTTATTGGCTGTGACTTTTTCTGCATCTTTGCTGCGAGCACCAACGATGTTCTGAAGCTGGAATGTCAGCTGATAACGTTTACCGTCAGAACTTACCTTTAAGTAAAAGCAGAAAAAGACAAAAGTTCTTCTTGGAGTGAAAAAATATCTCAGTTTTTGTACGAATGAAATAATTTCGACGGAAACACTGCAATGGTGCAATGTCTTCACGAGTACGTGCCGGTAAGGTTGAATGCCAACCGTACGTTAAAATGCGCATCGTGCATTCTCCAGACTTTCTTATCTTAAAGTGTAGCGCGCGGACTTTGATCTCAAGTTCATATTGCCAGCTTATATGTCAATGAAATTTACTTCATGGTTGCTGGGTAAGCAATGCTTGGTTATTTCATCCATCACATTGTTATTCAGGAGTCAATTGTTCGGACCCCGGCTTCCTGATAGGAGCCCAAAGATACCCTGCCAGTTCCTTCGGACAGTTTCAGGTTGAAGATGTCATAACCTACACCTGCTATGAAGGTACCACATACCATGTGTGACCAGATACTGAGCCGGGAGCAAGCACCTATGCGGTGGCAAGTGTTATGACGTAATTCGCTAAGCGAGTAGCAAACGTGAGACTCGATTCATGCGACGAGTTTAAGCTTGTTGTAGTACACGTGCGCCGTACCAACTCACAGTGAGTCGGAATGCTTTCAGAAAATAAATGGTCAGACGTTGTTGTTTCTTTCAAGGTACTTGGTTCTATCGCAATGTGCTCAGCATTTCGATCGCCTGCAACGAAAAGGGCGAGTGGACACCGAGAGACGGCAATAGTTTGAAGTATTGCGAAGGTTTGTCTTTGCGAAAGGAAATCTGCGGTTTTGTTTTATTTTCGTTCGCAATCGCTGGAATGGCGTCACTGCGACGTGAATTGCACACTTCATCAGTTTGTGAACAGGTTTTTCCCACGTTAACTCATGCACTTGGCCAAACATATTCCAACTTCTGCAGTCATTGTAGTTGTTAGTTAAGCGACCAAACAATCGCGGTCGTGTAAAGTTTGTTTGTCCCGGTGAAGTCAAAAAAGATGTTTTTCGGGAAGCTCGTTTAAAATTTTTNTCCGTCGTGCACGTGAAGACAAAGCCTGTGTTNGATCCAGTTCAGGGCAGATAATGTTGCTAAGCTCTTATTTGTAAAGTTGCAACTCGAACAAAACCTGCACGTTGCGCCGCCTCCAACATCGTGTTCTGTGCGCGTTGCAGAGGTCTTTTGCTGGTACCCCCCGCACGTCCCGTACTCTGTCAAACCGACCGGCCACACGCCACGGGCCCTGTTTCGGGTCGGCGAGAGGTTCCAGTATCAGTGCTTGCTTGGAAGAAAGTTCAACGTTCCTCGCGCGCTGGGCTACTGGACCGAGTGCTTAAGCAATGGCGCGTGGACTGAGACTCCGGACGGCTTGATGTGCGAACGTAAGTGATCACTGTTGTCAATTTGCAACGGCGATAAGTTCAGAAAACGATCACTCTCGTTCAGAAAGTTTCTTTTGGCTTATTTTTTCAAAATTTGCGATTTTTCGAAAAAGTACAACGACGTTTTCGCGAAGTTGCGATCCTTCGATTTTTTGCGCCGCAAGTACTCCCCCTCATCGGAAATCGCTGTGATTTTCCTCCTCCTTGGCCACCCAGATGCGACTGTTCGACCAAACGCGGACAACAAGATCGCGCGGATTTGTAATTCGTCAAGCTGCTTTTCGCTAACAGTACGTTTCGTGAGCGCACAGAAGAACTTAACGCAAATGCGCTACGGTCGTTTTCAACCTCGCCTCTGTCGTTACATCGGAACAACTCGAATAGAAAACATGCTCGACTCGACGCGAAGGAAGCAGCGCTGGCTGCCGCCCGTCGCATCTTACACTGCGTAGTAACGGCGAGTTGCATTCGCTTCAGGTGTCCGTTGCGGTCTTCCCATCCACCACAAGACCGCCAGCGTCGTCAGCGTCAACAGCACTTTGCTCCCCGGCGTGATCGCCACCTACCGGTGCAAAGACCAGCACGTGCTGACCTCCGGTGGCAAGACGTTCACCGCTCGCTGCTCCGACAAGGGCCACTGGGATCCGGACCCGAGAACCAGAACGTGCCTAGGTCGGTCTGCCTGCCTGTGCGACTGTTTGTTACGTCATACTGTTGTTAAAGGTGAAAGGTCGCGCAGTGGTATCCGCGATGAATAGGTATGAAAACATGTGTTTACAGGTTTTGTTTAATACACTGCCGCCAAACGTATCCGCAGCAACATTGCATATGCACGATAAATACCCCGGAGAATGAATAACAAAATGAAACCGTGTGCTGCTCTTGCATTGGGCGATTTATAATGTGACAAACTGTTGGCAATTAATCAACTGTTCGAAGCATCTGCTGACTTCTTGCATAAGGCGGAAGCGTTTGATTTAAGAAGTTTTCAGTTATCCAAACATTTGTCATGACAACGATTTGCAGTTAGGTCAAAGCTGTAATATTTTCACAAACGTGTTCTTCCGCCAGTAGACGCGCTCGCGTTTGCGCAGAACTTTTCCTTTGTCTTGCACGAGTCCGTCTTTATTACTTGTTTGTTCCCAGTGCGTGTCTGTCCCAACCCACCCGTCGTTTCGAACTCGACAATGCAGGGCAGGATCTTCGAGGCCGGTTACCACGTCACTTACAAGTGCGTGGAGGGTCACAAGGTGGGGGGGATATCAATCTTCAAAGGAAAGCAGTTCGCGACTATTATCTGCGGTGATGATGGCACGTGGAATTGGAAAGCGAACGAGATACCTTGCGAACGTCAGTGCGGCCTTGGTGTTCAGTTGCTTGTTTGCATGAAGGCGAAGAGTTGAATGTACCTGTTGCTGCTGTAAATGCCTTCTCTTCTGTATTTAAAACGCGCATAATAATCTGCAAAGCTCCTGCAGTGACTTATACGTTCACGTTCTTGGCGAAACTTGTGATTATTTGAGTTAATTTCATTGGTGCAAACATTTGATGAAACTTTGTCTCAGGTTGAAGTGAAAGGAAATGTTGGTATACTGACAAAAATCTTTAGGCCAATCGCGCACCCTTGACAGTTAGTTATCTTTTTCAAAGGTTTGAAGTTGATGGTTGAACTGTAATTCAGTTTGGAGTTGTTATGAATATAAACCAGAGGTGCACAGCCTTTTCGCTATTGCCGGCCGCATCACGGTTATTTTTGTGAATTTAGGCCACCAGTGAGTTCAAGATTGTTTTATATTTTTGCGTTGTTTTTGTTCTGCTTCTACACAGTACTGAGCCTAGCCTGCTTCCACACGTGTGTTTGACCGTCTTTTTACTAAGTATCCGCAGTAGACATAGGCATAAACATTTTATCGAAGGCTGCAGGTTGTGGACACCTGGTCTAGATGAACTCAAGTTTCACTCGGGTGTTACGTCTGTTGAATGATCAACAGAGTTGCGGGTAAATGCTGGGTTGCAACTGATGATGTCTGTCGAGTTATTGCTCAGATCCGCAGGGAGCTGAGCACTGCAGAGGAAATGTAGCTGTAAGCCCAGTTCAAATGTAACTGCGCTCGAGTTGCCATAACAACCCTTTCGCATCCAAACTAACGATTTCAGCTCTGCATCAGAGCGCATATGATCCGCATCTCTCAGAAAGATCAGGACGCAACCGGACGTCGTAAGTCATGGCTGGTGGGCACTGGTGACAAGCTGCGTGTGATTGGTCAATCTTAACGAACGTCAACCAACCAGGAATGACTGAGAAGGCCACTCAACGTAAAGTCCCTGCAAAACGAAAACATCACGACAGTATGAAAGAGAGAGAAATAATATAGAGGTTATGAAGTGGAAAAAAGAACACGTTTGCATAACACGCATTAAACCCAGATTTTAAACTCCCTACAATCTGGCCACTTTTTCAAGTACCGATACACCCAACCCCTCCTAGTAACATGCCATGCTACAGCGCCAAAAAGTCGCGCGACTGTTTCAATCTCCAACTGGAGCGGTTCGTCTTTAACTTTTTCAAGTACCGATACACCCAACCCCTCCTAGTAACATGCCAAGCACCGGTAACGGCATCGCGTGCGCACGTTATTACTCGGAAGGGAATGTTGTCTGCAGGAGATCAGAAACCAAAACCAAAAACTTTTGCGTTTGATACTTCGTCATTATTGCTGCATCGCCAATAACTTACTGGCACCACTCAGTGTATCTTCTCGTTGTCTTCGATCTACTACTTCCTAGTGTGTGGTGGTAGGGGCCTTCGATCACCGGTTTGGTTTACGCTGAACCGTTTTCTCTTTATTTTCTTGCTCGCAGCTCTCGACTGCGGCCCTCCCCCAACGATCGGCAACGCCTCAGTGACGTCACCGAGCACGAAATACGAGATGTCGGTGACGTACACGTGCAAGCAAGCCCATTTCTTCGACCAGACCACCGATCCACGCGAGACCACCTTCGTCGTCAGCTGCACAGCTGACGGCACGTGGCAACCGAGCACAGCGCAAAAGTATTGTTCGCGTACGTCTGTCATTGGTCTTTTTGTGAAGTGTCATGGCTGCTATGCAGGTTCAGTCTGATTAGCAAGTGTAATTAGGAGTATGCATTTAAAAGCAAGCAATTTGTGTTCTGTTACGCGTGGATGTCGTTTAGTAACTGTTAAGAGATTTTTGCGTTCTTGCTTGTCCTGCTGACGTGTATTATTCGTATGATTCATTTTTTTTGTTTTTTTTGAATGGCTGCTTTTGTTGATTATGAAATTAAGTACTCGAACTTTCTTCTGCGACCACCACCGTGTTAATTAATGTGGTTACACGAGCTATACTCGCACAAAACTTTAATTTTCTAATGTTAATAGAGCAGCTTTTTCAATGAAGGTAAAAGCCAAGACTATTGCAATTGTCCTGTGCACAGTTTAAAACGTTTTGCATGATATGTATATGCTCATACAAATCGTTATGTTCAATTAGTCGTTGCCTTTTTTGCTTTGACAACTCCCCTGATTGCTTTGTGCAGGGTCATTCTATGTCAAATGAACCAAAAAAATTGGAAAAGGCAACCCACCATCTCAGATTTTTCTCAAATTTCATAAGCAGATAGAGCTTTTCATGCTGATTCCAAAAAACTAAATTTTATTGAAATTGGTTAAGGTTTCACGAACTTATGGACCACACAAAATGACTACTTTTTGTGGTCAATGAAGCGTAACGACTAGCAAGAAAAGCACCAACTAATTTTAAAACTATATCATTCTCACTGTAATCATTTAATTTTCGTAAAAACTTGACAGGAGGCTGTCTCAAGTATCTTATTTTCACTTGTGAAGAAAATTTTCAAAAAATCCATGCGCTTACCCCAATTTTGGGGCAAAGAAAATGGATAGCCATTAAAACCACTCGTGCGTGACATAAATTTTGAATGGTAGTATCTCGACGAGCACACATGCTATTGGCATGTGCAATACATCATCTGAAAGCTCTATATGCATAACAACTTCATATGCATAACAACTTCACTACTGAAGAAGGGCTACTTGAGACAACCTTTTGTTAAGTTTTTGCAACAAATAAATGATTACAGCGGGGAACGGCTTAGTTTTAAAGATATTTGATGATTTTCTTGCTAGTCGTTACGCTTCATTGACCACAAAAAGTAGTCATTTTGTATGGTCCATAACTTCGTGAAACCTTAACCAATTTCAATAAATTTAGTTTTTTGGAATCATCAGCATTAAAAGTTCTATCTACTTATGAAATTTGAGAAAAATCTGGGATGGTGGGTTGACTGGCTGGGACAGTTGACAGAGAATGACCCTGCAATTACTTTCACCGCCCTATGCGCACACTTTTAAATTCAAAATTGTTTTTCCTCCTTTCCGACATCACGCCGCACCGACTTCTGCAAACGTCCGCAGAGAGCATCATGTGACTGAATGGTCGCGTTTTTAACCAAGCAAATAAGTTTCGTCAGTGCATGTCTTTCAAAAATCTCACAAAATCTAGGGTTTTCATTTCCCGGGAGTTCCACTCCATAAAAGGAAAGAACATTGTTTTCAACCAACCGGAACCGCCCCCCCTCAGCGCCCCGCAGTGCGTCGCGACTGTGTACTTTCTGTTCTTGAAACGGCGATCACGCCGCGATCGTTTGCTTGCAACCGTAACTTGACACTTCTATCTGCAGCTTTCGTCTGCCCATTGCCGCCGGATGTCAAGCACGCAACCTTAGCTATTGCATCTCTTGTACTCAATTCGACTGCGATGTACACTTGCGACAAAGGTATTTTTGAGGTTATTCCGTTTTTTGTTTTTCCTTGCTTGCTTTCAAACCGATGATGGAATACCAAAAAACTTATAGTGCGTTTTGCACACTTGAACCACTCGTCATAATGAACTGCCCTGCGTACCAGATTATATTATGTGAGATATATGGAGTGCATGTTGCGGAAAAAAGCAAAGTATACTACGCAGTGTAGGTCTTGACAAGTATGTTGGTCTGCCATGGCGTGGTCACAGCCACAACACTGCACACCGCCTATCACCTCTCTGTCGAAGCTTCGACAAGTACGTTTCGTGGTACTGTGGGACCTCAGTCATACGATCCTACGTTGCACACGAGGGTGGATAGGTATTCGGACTTGCGACTCCTTTCAGACGACAGTTGCCGCTGGACCTGAAACTGTTACCTGTTATGTGCTGTCACTTCACAATGCTTCTTGTGTCGTCACTTCCGGTCGGTCGTAACGATGATCGAATCGGATCTGTGGTCGAACATTTCTTTGTTGTTTTCTGCAGGGTACGTGGTCGACCACGGCGAGGACGGCTACCCGATGTATCCAACACCCCTCCCCACTTCCATCGCCACAGTTTGCCACACATCCCTGGCGTGGGTGCCCGCGCCTGCAGACATACTTTGCACACGTAAGTGCAGCGGCTTGCTGCTCGAAGATCGAAACAATCACCCATGACCCAGGGATCTGTACCCCCGGCGTTTGCGGTCTTGTGGCGCTATGTGTAGAAATGTGAGAGTGTCTCATCGCAGGATTAATTCAGATCCTGGCGTCATTCTGTGAATCGTTGCCCTTTTAGTTGGAATCGAGTTCGTTTGGATGCAGTGTCGAGTGAAATTTTATAAACTGTGTTGCAGCGAATGCTTTAAATACTATGCAGCGTGAACTGTTACCTGTTACGCTCTGTGTACTTTACTGTCGTCATGGCGACCAACATGCGTTTGGCGACGGTTCGGTGGCGAACCATCAACGCGATTGGAAATCGGTGCGGGTGCTGGACAATAATTGGACCCGGCGATAATCAGGGCCGCAACCAAGAGGGGTCAACCGGGCAATTGCCCCCACCCGAAATTTTCAAAAGCATGTTTAGTTGCTAGGTACAACATCAAATTACAATCATTTTGCCTCCCACGAAAATATCCGCTGGTTGCGGCGCTGGTTGGTGATTATTTTCGGCCAAGCGACGTCCGACCAGTGTTCTGCAATTCACGGCACAGTTGTCAGATTTTCAGCAGCTGCTATTTGTGTACTCGTCGCAGTGATCCAGTGTCTGGTACCACCCAAGCCCCCGAAAGCGTATGTCGTTGGTGGAAGATGGCAACCGGACGGTACGAGGCAGTTCAGATACAACGACACGGCCACGGCTCAATGTGCCCACGGTTACTACATCGCGGGAACCGCTATGGCCTTGACCATGAATGCCACTTGCGGTCCGGATGGCCAGTGGAGCCGTGATTTGACCAAAATCGACTGCGTGGGTACGTGCGTGGACTGTAGCCGTGTTTATTTTATTTACTCATTTGTTATTCTGTAGCGGTTACCTTCATCAGTAGAAAAACACCTTGAAGTTGTGTTTTTACTGCAAGATAATAAGAAATAAGCGAGACGCAGGTTTAGCCAGTGGTGAAAGTTCGAGCCAATAGACCGAAAAAATGCAACTTCACTGTTATGCCTATAGTGGCTTGGCTGATATGTGCAAGCATTTATCTCGGTTCACCTTGTTGTGCCATGATCGCTTTTCTTAGCAAATTTGTTGGCTTCAGCGTGTTGCGTTTTGAAATGTTCCAGTGTCAGAGCAAATCAGCGCCACTGGCAGACTGCCAATCTTTGACGCACACGCAGGCCCGTAACCAGCTTGGGTCCTTAGGAGGGGGCGAAGAGTTTTCTGAAAGGGGCCCAAATTTGTATGTCCAACATAATTTTCCAGGGGAGGGGAAAATTTTTCAGGGAGGGATTCGCTCTCCTTGCGTCCCCCTCTGTTACGGGCCTGCGCACACGCCAGGCTGCGCCTGATGACGGTTTGCCCAGCGCCAGCGCAAGGAGTTGCTAAGCGTTAAAGATAGTGAAGCCAAGCACATTGCCACAGGCCCGTAGCCAGGTTGTAAGGTTTGGCGGGGAAAAACACATTTTAAGGGGGCAAGAGTTTGGTTTTTATTATGTATGTTTGAAATGAAATTTTCTGGGCGCAATGAAAATTGACGGGCCACAAAAAATTGGGGGGGTACTGCCCCCGAATGCCCCCCGTGGCTACGGGCCTGCGTAGGCACCTGCCTGACTGAAAACCTGCTGCTCGCCGCAGACATCAAGTGCCAGGATCCCGGCCACAAGCCTTTCGCTCGACGGCAAGGGGACAACTTTCACTTCAAGTCGCGCGTCGCGTACACGTGCGACCAGGGCTACTTCGTCCGGCCGGGAATAGTCAGGATCACGTTGCAGTGCAGCTACGACGCGCAGTGGTCGCCTTCGACCGAATTCCAGTGCTCAAGTAAGCTTCTGCGAGTGCGTTGCTTGGATTTTGCGTCTTTAGCTGCTTCGCCCCAGTGCACAGCAACTTATTATTATCGCTACGAGTAAAATACCGTCTGTTCGGGAAATACCCGTTCTTGTAAACGTCAGTCGTTTGTCATAACGTCTGATTTTAAATGCCGGTGAGCAAAAAATTTGTCGGAAAACGCTTTTCGACATGCAGTGTTGTTAGAAATCTGTGGAATTCTCCCTGAAAGCTTTTCTCTCTCACGTCCATTTAAAGTAAAAAGAATCCCACAACACTCCAGAAACAACCACCTGAAATTGATCAGTTTGCGTCACGTGCCCAAAAGACGGTGGTGAAAAAAGGCGCACGTTCAATTTCAGTTGTGGACTGTGGCGATCCGGGCTCCGTTGACAACGCTGTCCGAGAGGAACTGTCTGGCCAGAATAACTACAGCATCGGGGCCCAAGTGGAGTACACGTGCGGCCCTGGCTATTACATCGCTAAAGAGAGAGATGCGATCGGAAATTTGATCGTGGGAGAGGCCGACACCATCGGGGCCAGACTGACCTGCACGGCGAACGGCCGATGGCTCCCCCGACGCGCCAACATACACTGCAGTGGTGAGTGTGTGACCATGAGATGTATTTAACGTTCAGTATCTACAAACATCGTTGCATAGTATCAGTCCAAATCCCACCCCGTTATTTGTGTGGATGTTCTCTTTTGCTCAGGCTTGGGTAATGGGACAACTATGGTGGGTTGTTTGGACCGCACGTTTATAATTCCGTAAACGCTATCAATATCGTGTTGGTTACCTAGTTGGTGTATGGGCAAAGAAAAATGTATTTTTTTAGTCCTCTGCAATTGAATGTTTAAACACTTTTCGTCCCTCCTGCAAGTTTTACGATATCCGACAACAGGGATACGCATGCTAGAACTTACCTTTGTTCATTCCAGAACTTACCACCGCTGTCACCCTCTACGAACTGATTCCGAAAAGCCAGTTGGTCTACCCCCACGAACCGCTCGCGCTTGCGCACCAGGATGTGGTGGAGGGGGTCGGAGCCGCACAGGGGAGAGCGTTTCTGAGAAACGAACCGGACGGTTTCAATCTCGGCTTCCACAACACGGAGCTTGGAACTTTCTGCGGCGAGCCGCAGGTGATGCGGCGGTTTTGGTTGATTTCGAATCTTTTTACTTCTTATCAATGCATTTAAAATTAAAAGCCGGTGAAGTCCCGGTTTCGACGTGCGCGTGCACAGCATCTGTGTTTGATTGGCTCAGGCCCGCAGCCACGGGGGACATTCGGGGGCAGCGGCACCCCCCAAATTTTGTTGGGTCCAGAAAAATTTGTTTAAAACATACCACAAAAACATAAATAATGGCCCCTAAAATGTATTTTGCCTCCTAAACCTTAAATTTAAAACCTGGCTACGGGCCTGGATTGGACAGTTCCGGCGATATCGCGTTTTTCCCGTTTACATTTGCGCATCTTATTCGTTAGGTTGCCAGTCGGCCGTGCGGGTTTGAGCAGTGTGGGTATTTCAAAACTAATGGGCGGAGCTAAGCAAGCCTTGAGTCACAGGATCTGCAACTGTCTCAGCTTCTCAAGCGAATGGTGACGAATCTGGAATAACCTGTATCTGGCACCAGGCCCGTAGCCACGGGGGGCATTCCTCCAAATTTTTTGTGTCCCCAAATTTTATTGTTCCCAGAAAAATTTGTTTTGAACAAGTATTAAAAACAAAAATCTTGCCCCTCTAAAAATGTATTTCCCCCCAAACTCTAAAACTTGGCTACGGGCCTGTCTGGCACACCGTTTTATTTCGCCATCATTTCAGCCCCTGGCAATTCTATGTTCTTGTTTCGTCAGTCCCAGCAATTCAAACAAAAATTTACCTTTAGTTCATTTCCTTCGTAATTATTCACTTGTCCTGATGCGATATGCTCAATCGCAGTCGGAAAATCTCCAAATCAACGAGACCTGCACAAAAGTGTTTTAGATATTGCAAATGTTCGTTCCCGCAATCGGTTCCTAACCTTTCCAGGTTCTCGTCATTGACCACTTGGGCCATTGGATCCATGTTTCACCCCCGGCCACGGTCGCCACCAAACATGTCCCCGCCCTGCTACCCGAGACTGGAGTCGAATGTGACGTCATGCAAATGTTTGATGACGAACCAGACACATACTGGAAGCCAGTCGAGGTGGGCGTCGTGTTTCGCTGCCGCTTTTGTGACTAACTCAACACCGTGGGTTCACCACGTGCGATTCCATGCATAGGTTTGTTTCGTAACAAACTTTGTTTGTTGCGGCGGTCGGCGAAATTCAAAGCAGCTCGATTTTCAGACAAATTTCGTCTTCTTCCAGGCTCCCTACTCCTTCGAACACTTTGTCAGCTGGCCCGGCTGGATCGTCACGATTGACCTGAAGCGCGATCACGTGATTGGAAGCTTCAGGCTTCACACTTCTCGGAATTTTGAAAATGACGTCAAGGTTGGAGTGGAAAATAAAAAACTATTAATTTCTCGTTGGCGTTTTAGAAATTTATTGTTTCTGAGGCCAAAAATAATTGTGAAAAAAATTGTAGTTTTCAAGAGTTTCAATGAAAAACGTGTGTCTCTTTGTGTCTTCAATTCAGTAGAAAGGCTTAATTATAAGAACGAATTGATTTTAACCTGTTAGTCATAGGCTCTCTTGCCAGCAGTATTTTTGTAGAACATTTTGTTCATCAAAATGTCTTGCGTTGATTCAGCACTGCCAGAAGAAAGTTTGATTTGCTTTTTTTTCAAAATTTCAAAATGCGGTTGAACCGAAGTTGTTGGAAGTGTTTGCAGTAGCTCTTGTTTTCAATTGCGTTAAAGATTTCGTTTTTCTTTTTTTTAATCACTGGATTGTCTGTTCTTCAGCCAATTGGGTTGGTATTATTGTCCTACACAAACTACAATGTTGTAGAACAAGGTTTTAGTCCTCAAGCGAAGAGTTTTAAAAACCGTGCTTACGTAAGCATCGAACACTGTCGCAAAACGTCGTGTGTTTGATCATGTCTGTCTGTTTCTTGATTTATATCTTGTCTTAGCACGGCTGCGTTCTTTTACTGTTGTGAAATAAAGTGCAATATTTTCAATAAAAGAAGTCAAATATTGTTTCGCTGTGAAACGGATGACGCAATCTTTTATAAGCTGCCAACGTATTTCGCACTAAGCCCGGTGATTCATTTGATCAACCTTGTATTTCTAATCATTCTTCACCAACGCAGTCCTTCATTATCGGAGTGTCGGCGAACGGGGTCGCGTACAAGAAACTTGGACCTTTTCAATCGATCGTGGGAACCACAAGAACTGAGTTCTTTTACAGCTTCGAAGTATTACAGGCCAGGTATACCGGTCTGCATGCGGCGTGGCATTACGTTTATTGCACAGTCAGAAGTTTTTGCACTAAGTCCCTTGGAAAAAAATTGACCGGAAATGTGGTCGCACTTAATTAGCAAGGTTCTTTTGTTGGACGATTATTGATAAATATCTTTGTGACACAGCAAAAGTGAAAGAAAACGTCAAGTGGATATGACTTACCTTGGTCGCTGACGTCAACTTCTTAGCGTTTCAGTCAGTGGAACAGATTTTGTTCCTACCAATTGCCCGTTTCTCTTCTCTGCCCACTTGGCGAATACTAGTGTTGTCTTTTCAATTTTAGAGGTTATATAGATAAATCGTTTTTTTTTCTCGTATAATTTTTTTAACAAAATTTGCGTAGTTTGTCATACATCCTTATTCTTACGGCGTCCTGTGCTTGCTGTTGGTCGTACTCGTTATTGCACTGTTTATCTGTTTCTGATGTTTATTTCGAAAACGTTCGCGCGTAAACAAACAATCCTTGTTTGTCTCGCTTCGTCGCATCTCACTTTACCGGCGGCCAATCAGTAATCGAGCGAATGATCACGTGCTAGTATCTTGTTTGTGCTCGAAAATTGAAAAGTGATGGCGGCGCTGCCACTTTTCTTGCAAGAGCGAAACAACGACTTGCACGCCTGTCACGTGACAGCGGAGTCACAGCACTCAATCCCGGAAAGCCGATCATGCCATTAACACAAAGCCTTTCAATAAGAGCTTTAGAATGGTGCGAAACAGCAGACTTTTGTGCAGAGCTTTCGTATAATGTTAAGCCATTTTCCTTGGCGCTGTAGTATTGAAAAGAAATTTTGGAGTCGGTACAATAAATGTAACAGATTTATTAACTTCTCAGATGAACGTTTGACAACGCAAACGTGCTTTCAATGCTCACAAGCACACAGAAGCTCAAGGCCAAGCCTGGACGTGGTGTGAGATTTTCGAAATACTTTTTTTTGACTCGTGCTTTGCTCACACACTTCCAAAATTAATGCAGAGCAAGTAGACTGGCCTGCATTGCGAGTCAACGCAAACTAATAGGCTGCGCCCAAAGACTGAAAACGAAGTTCGTTTGGCGAAGGAGTACCGCTTGCTCATCTCAGAACGACACAGCGTGACAGTAATCACCGTCAACCTGCAGTGTCGTCGCACACGCGAATCCATCAGCTGCTCCCGCAAGGGTTTCCAATCCATCAGCTGCTCCTTGCCCGGACCTGGCGAGTTGCCAGAATCAGGCTTGGATCTATTACCGCGCGTTTCAACTCAACCTTAGGCTAGTGACAGAGACACTTGAGAGCAATTGCGAATGTGCAGCCTGGGGAGGAAACATGTTGTTTACATTTTTTTAATTGATTGTTTCATTGCTGTTGTTTACTTTGATTATAGTGATGGCGCATTAGACTTGTGACGTTGGCTCGCAAGCCAGGGACCCTCTGAATCATTTTGAACGTTTTCACGGCGTGCAAATGAGGTGGCATTCGGGCGAAGCTCTCCATGTTGTTGACAAACATGCATTTTGCGCTTAAGCACGAGAAAGATTTTCCCGTGGCGCGAGTGCAGCGCCAAGGAGCAGATTATTATGCCTGGCACGCGAGTCGAATGTCTCTGATCCGATAATGCGCGTCCGAGCCGTCCATACATGGACTGCGTCGACAAAGGCTCGCCCGCCGATGGCCGCGTTGCGCCATTCACCTTTGCCTGTAAAAACGACTGACTTTCAAAGCTAACGGCGACAAAGTCACGACCTGCGTCGCCGAAACCTTTTACGGTCAACGATGACGCTGGCGATCGTGTAGATGTGATTGCAGTCCGTGTGATGCTTCTGACCCTATCGTCTGATCTCCGGTCGGAATGTGGGAGCTTCCCTAAGAAACGTCCGTCATCAAATGTTGTTGCGAGTCAGGACCGGTTTTATCTGGCTTGATCTTGTTTTGACAGATTCGTGCGGCTCAACATCACGACCACCTCGCTCATGTTGCCGCCGATCGTTACCAGGTTCGGCATCTACGGCGCGACCTTCGAATGCGTAAACAAAGTGTTCTACGTGTACGACAGCTACGCCGTCCCTGTCTTCACCAGCACGCTCGCACTGCTCGCGACCTTGTTTGTCGCGTGGGCGTTGAGAAATGATAAGAAGATGCGCTGGAAGGTCTGACTTTTGTTTACTTGTTCACTGGGGAGGGAAAAAAACAGATCAAGGAGTGTCCGACCGTTTTGTTTTTTTTTCGATATATCACTCGCTGTTTGCTGG
>JGI24021J15306_10005409_pt1 | contig 15171 bp, 8 predicted proteins | sample Ectturendosymbi1_FD_15306 | JGI IMG/M metagenome (IMG submission 15306)
CATCGTGGAAAGTACATACTTGAATAGAGATATGTGCAAGTTTGAATCATCGCAAAAAGACGAAAGCAGATGGCAGTCGACTGATTCCTCGAAAGTACGCAGAAACACTAGTGCTTTTAAGTGTATTGACTTTAACATGTCACTTTAAGATTTATCTATTGATGGGCTTACTCTTTTCATCTTGAGCTGCTGAATTGGTTTCATGCTGCGACAGTGGAAACCTATGAAAGACGAGTTTCTTTCATTGAAATTTGTTCATTGTTATGTGATCATGATCACCTCTTCACGAAAAACGCGAAGAATCGTCTTGACTAGAAGTGGGAGGGACTGCCCTGGTTTAGCTTCAGGGGTGAAGACAACTGACATAGACTTCATGGAAAAATAACACAAAGCATACTGGAGTTACATTCTAAGTCAGATTCTAACCTGTGTTGGCAGTTGAGCTATTGTTAACTAACAAAATTTATTCGATATTAGAACTGAATAAAAACGTTTATTGACAAGCATCAAGCATTAAGCACATCAACCACATGCACCTTCTCTCTCATGGCGCTGTGATCAACTTTCAGATCAATGACTTCTTGTTGGTGATTTGTACGAAGGGAGAAATTTTCACGCCTGAGTGACTCCAGTTCACGTTCCGAACGTTCCAGATCACTTGCGTTCGACTTGTTCAGAAATTCAAGTTCTTCAACTCGGTCTTTGAGTTCTTCTGTAACGTCCAAAAATGCTTTCTATTGCCGACGTTATTTTGCAGAATGGTGCGACGACAAAACAGGGGTCAAAACGCAAATGACGCCGATATGCTTCTAGAGTAACTCGAGAAAAAGGCTGTTTCACTGCTGAAGAAATCAGTTAAATTTTCGAGCCTGGGCTTCATGCGGAGACGGATTACAGTGAAGACCGTTTCTCTCAAAGTATTGATGCTAATCATTTGCCTCAAAGCGGGTGACCTCAAAATCAAAACGTATATTTTTGTCAAACGGCTACGACATTATGAGGACGGGGGCGTCGCTCTGAACGATGTAATTTCCAATGTCGTTCTCCAGCAAAATACAATTTACACATGTCAATGCGACACGCAAAACCAACCCAGAAAAAAAACATTGAAATTTNGAATCATTTGTTCGGCCATGTCACCGCCTTTAGCACAAAACAGTGAAACGTGTTATCTGGAACATACCATTGATCACAAATNAGCCCCGCTCAATACGGACTGTTTAAGTCACCCAAGTAACAATCAAACAATTGTGCAACCAGCTCTTTGATCCTAAACCAAACAAGTTGATTCTTTCAGAAAAATACACGAACCCGATGATTTCTACCATTTCAATAGGAGTGCCTAACAGTGACTGGTCGATATACAGGGAACGTTAGAGTCCCTTTCTTACACTCTGAAAAGGACTTTCCACCAAACAAAGCTTTGGCTAAAGTTTTAAGGTTTCGTTCAATCTTGTCTTTAAAATAACCTCGTTGATAATCGAACGTTCCAGAAGTGTTTGCAAAGAGTGTTAAGTAAATTTTCCAACGTGCTTTAAAAATGTTACAAAACAACATTTGGAAAACGTTCGCTGTTGATGCGCAGCGCTTTGTAGCTGCTTGTTAGATACGACGACTAAGAACATGCTCACGTTCAGACAAAACCATTGAGAAGGTTCATAGCACTTCTGCTAAAGAAATAAACATCTTTCATTTTTCTACTTAATACTGAGAACATAAGAGAAGTTGAACAAAAAAGACGCATTATCACATTGAGATACCACTTGAATAAAGCAGAAATAATTTAATTAAAAATTACAAGCACATTAATGTATGCACGCTGTGCTCTGCTGGGCTTCCCTATGTGAATATCTGATTAATGCCCAACGTGTCTCTGACAAGCATGTGCAGCCCCTGGTATTCCACTGTATCAAAAATAATTTCATTCAAATTTTACGGCTGCAACAATAACAAGGCAAATATAGATTTTTGAAACTGAAACAGTTATACGTAGAGTGTATTATTGCCCACTTACCTAGATCACTGTTGACACTGCAGTTCAACGTGTCCATCTTGGCAATAAGTATATTTGCGGCTCGCAAAAGTTCGGGCTGTTGTCTCACTCTTGACCTAAACTATCTGTGTTTGTAGCGGTTCACACTGAGTTCATGTTTTTCTGAACATTTACGTTGTTTGAACGTTAAGAAACCAACTGAATCTGCTGAGGGCTTTTGTCAGAAACGTCTTCGCATCTCTCGCACTCCCGCGTTGATTCAAACTTCGCTTTCCAAACGCATGTACACTCAAATAAGACCCAGCTCCAAGATGCCGTGCTCGCCCGGTTTTGAGTTAATCATTATACAGCCTCGTAAAGAAGACAATAAAACGCGGTGGGACGCCTGGAAACTTGTGCGTTTTTCTTCACCAACAACTCGAGCGTATAAATTGTGAACCAAAACTGCTGCTGCACTTAAACCAGATATTTGCATTCCTTCAAACCCAGCTGTTAACTTTGATGCGGGATCCACGTACGCGGCTGAATACCAGCATTTCAGCAATGTCATGATCCTTACGTTCGAAAGGTTCTCTGCTAAGGGCATCTTGTATAGCCTACTTATAACATGGGCCAGGTAGTCCGTAAGAAGTTATTTTGTTTGAAAATTTAATAACTTGCCAAAAAACAACAGCAGCTAAATGTGTCCTTTGCATAAAAAACTTACATCGTTTTCATGTAGAAAATCATGTAATTTTGACCTGAAAAGATCAGAAAAAACAGCAGGTCACCGTTTTTTACTTCGCATAGCTTGGAACTGGGTTGCAAATTGCAAGTGCACATTACAATTACTGACATTCAAGCACTACCAGCGTAGGCGCCGACCGTGGGGGTTCAAAATGAGGAAATAATCGCTGTTTTTTTTCAGGTGAAGATTGGCAGTTGACAAAACAAGTAATATTTCAAATCACGCGTTGTCCAGCATGTAGCAATATCGCGGCGCAGACAAATGCGATGACGCCGACTACGCTTTTGATGCGAGCAAGTCCAAACACGCTGCGCTCGCTACAAACCACCGCTCCAACCGACATCGTATATGTCAACAAACTTATGACGCCACAAACCACTTTCTAAACCAAAATCCTAACGAAAGTATTTTTTTCTCCTCGCACTACCGGCATTTTACGGCTTGCCTACGCACTTCGATTCACCGTCGCCAATAGGTGACGAGTTCCTTGGCATCAATCACTTGATGCTACATCCTACATTTGCTCGTGTCAAGTTTAAGAAAGAAGAAATCGCTGTTTTTTGTTAATATGCTGCAAGAAATTTGGATATCACAGCGATCTGGAACGTTTTCCAGTGACTGGGAGCTGCTGCGCGAGAGAATCGCACACTGGCTGATGCTGTGTTCCTAATAAAAGATATTTGATACATTTTAGGGCACACCCCAAAAGGATGAATAACAATGTGCACATTTTCCCAACAATAGCCCTGGAAAGACCGCCATGTTTGCGACACAGCGTTACATTACACTGGCTTGAACCACTAAGGGCCAAGCCTTGTAAAACACAATCAGAGAAAATGTGCTTTAGGAGGTTGGTCACTTCCTCAGGGTTTAATAAAAGAAAGCACGCCTTACAGCAGAGCTTACGCGGTGATTAATGAAAAATAAGGGAAACATAAAAGTAGCAATCTTTATGTTTCGAGAACGCAGGAAATGTAACAATCATTTTGTGGTAAAACAGCAACTTGTACAAAGCATTTGTAGTCTATCAGAGTTGTCGCTTAAAGATGTGCGGTTGTAAAAATCTTTAAAAATTATTTCATCACCAAACTACATTTTTGCTGCCAACACTGCCAGAAACAAATCTTATTTTTGCATTGTGGCGCAATTAATAACACATTCTTTTGATAAGTAAGCAGCAACTCGCTCCTACTAAGCTTTGTTGCAATCGTTTCAGGTGTTTTACCTAACAGCGTTTCCTCATCGATATCACGTGTATTTTCTTTGTACAAATACGATTGGTTTGAACCAAATACACAATTTCTATTTGCGTTTGCGATGAGCCACTTGCGACATGCAGAGCGGCTGACGGTCAGTTGGAGGTCGGCTGCCAGGTCAGGTCGGGCAGCACCCGAACCACCAAAAAATCTTTCAGATGTCGAAAATTCTTATGAACCGATTAAATGTATTGTGAGATGTTTCCTACCCTCCTCAGTGCAATTGCAGTCAAAAAAAAACTTAGAATCCATTGGCTGTAATTGGAGCAAGGTTGTAACTGTCATGGTCTTAGAATCAACAAAGAATTTAGTCAAAGGTTCATATGCACTGTGTTGACAATTATCTTCTGTCGCTCTCTAATGTTGCTGACGATTGGTTTTGTACCAGTTTGTTTGTATTAACGTAGGACGTTCACCAGCACTATTTGCTTCATCAGCTGCTTGCAAATAACTAATTTCATCGATAACATTTTCCCAAGCGCAAAACGTCTCACAAGAACTATATTTCTGGTTCTGTTACTCCCTCATCGTGGGTTCTCTTTCAATACAACTGCTCACCAATTCTCATCATACATACCTTTTGTTAATCCGTGCTTCGGTGATTAATTCCAGTAAATGTACTCTGTGATCATCTGAAATCCAAGGTTTTCAAATCCTATGCTGCTCCAACATAAGCCATTTTGCATGGAACGAACCATTACATACTCTGCGTATACACACGTCATAGAGCGCTGATGTTCGGTAACTGCCTCGCCATGAGCTTGTACAATCTCTCTGACCTCCAGCGTAATTTTAAGACAACTTCTTTGTGGGTTGTTTAGACTTACCTATCATCTTAGTAACCCATTCCTTACAGAGAGTTGGCAACACATTGTTCTGTGCAGCGATGCTTTGTGTTTTATTTCCATCAAAGCCTGACACAATTGTGATCTCAACAATGCGTCACAAAGAGAAATCGCGCCTGTTTCTACAGTGCGCACAGTGTCTAGGCCCACCGCACGCCTGTATCCTCAACAGAAGCTTTTTCGTATTGTAGGACTTAGTATAAAGCATATCTAATGTTTTCATATTAACATTCAAACTTGAATCAAAGAGATCAGAGCAAAGTCTCGGTAAAGCGACTACTTCTCACTCAGGATCGCATTTCGTGAAACTCACAATTAAGATGCTGTTGACGACAACATTACAGCAATGCGTTGTGGGTTCACTTCAAAACATGGCTGAATTTTATAAAAGTACAATANAAACTCCCGGTGATTAGAGCGAGTTTCTCTTTTCACAGATAGTGCAGCCGCCGCCGCTGCTCTTACACGCANTGAGGTTATTTTTAACNTCGGCTCGAAAGATCTGAATCTCATGAAACATTTAATGAATTTATCACAAGAATGTTAAATGTCTCGTGGTCTTGGCAATCGGTGACGACACTTGTCTTACATCATCGCAAGTAACGGTGATTACCATCATCGGGTGCTTCTAAGCAAGACTGCTGAGAAAAACCTACAGAATGTGCCATACATTGATCACGCTAAGCAAGAGAACCGCACCTCGTCACTTTGCGCCAAAGTGCTGTCGTTTTCCTCGAGTCGATGTGAAAGTTTAACGCTTAGCTTTGACCGTCCAAGTTGAATTTTTTCGAATATAATTTAGCTTCGAGCAAATAAAGGACTCAACTAACCGAGTTGTGTTCGGAGTCATGGACAGGCCGGCCGGAGTTCCTGAACGGCTCAGAATAGAAACTTGTTAAACGAAAACTTTGTCAACAGCTGCAGAATTTTCTTCAAATTTGCTTAACATCGAAGTTATCCTCAATAAACAAAACCAAAAATACAAGTAGGTAAACTGGCTGATGCGACAAACCTTCTCAAGCTCTTGAGACTTCTCCACTCAGCCCCTCAGTCAGTTGCACGCATTCGTGCAGACACTATTTTGTAAATACAACGTTAAGCGAGCTAAACCATTCTAAAATTGACCGTTTTGTAGTCCAGCCTGCATTTTTATGTAAACGTGACATGATTCATCTTTCTACATCTCGAAAATAGTGCGTTGTTTGCTGTAGGCTGCACCCCATATTCTTCACCTGATACCTTAAAACTCTTCCTGACAGACAGCTCTTGCGTCAAACAAGGCTTAGCGTCTTTCCACAAACTGTCCGGAATGCAGTGCTGCCCGGCCGATCGTTACACCAGCACCTCGTTGGTGCCGGCACTTGACAACCGACAGCAAAGTTGTCGAGTGATGCTTGTGGAGTTCTTGAGAGAACACGAACACGACCAAGTGGTTGTAGTGAAAGTTCATCCAAAACAAGAACACGTCGCGGGAAGCGATGCAAGACAACGACGATCAGGGCTTCCTAAAAGTCTGCTTAAACGTTTGGTGAAATATATTAGTTTTGCTTCACCATGTGATTTTTGTGCAGTTAGCGTTGAGGCATTCGATAGTGGTAATGAAAACGTCTTCGCTCCAACAATGACAGAAAACTACCCCCACCGTTATTACGTCAATGACAATCATGACCACGTCATCTTTTCCTGCGCGGAAAACAATTTTTCTTTTGTGGAACTGGAAAAGAATGATAACGATTCAAACTGTGTGCGACTGCTCAATGGAGGTGAGCCAAGCCAGATTTTCTTGACCTCGCATCCACTTAAATCCAGGAATATCTGTTTCGTCTCCAAATTAGAAAACTGTCAGGTTGACTCTGCCTAACCAACAAAAAATTCTAAATACTACAAATATATGCAGAAGTTGATTGAAAAATGAAACTCCTCCGCATCGCCTCAGCCTAAACCCGCAGAGGCCACATCTCCGCTTTTTGCCCAGTTCTGATGCTTAAACTATGTATAACATGTGCATTACGTTACTTTAAACTACTATCAAAACAATTACGTTATTTAAGTAAAACATTCATATATGCACTTGGTCCACTTAATGTCGTATTTAATGGCTAGCTGTGTTTATCATAATCGCAACATATTTTAAGGGTTATTTATGACTAGGAATTTTGACTTTGCTCAAGTCAGAACAAGCCCACTTTAGTAGGTTCAGCTTTTCTTACTTTACTGTCAAACTGCATGGTCAAAGAAGAAAAGATAAAAAATTCCACATTAAGATAAATAGCACTTCTTAATGCGGCTTGTTAACGAAACAATAAAACTGAATTGTGCAAAACTACGAGAAGCTTTTGCTGATTAAGTATCAATAAGATTTGGTTAAAATATTCTTCATAGATGGACAAAAGGCACCGACGACTCAGCAAAACATTTGTCAGTTACAGTTACACAAAGCATCAAAACAAAACTGTATGATGGAGTTGCCAGAGACAGTCTCAGATGTTGAAACTTCTTAACTTACTATTTCTTGCCATAACGCTGTTCTGCAGCAGAATCATATACGAGCACATTACCTGTTTTTGACCTTCTGTAGCTGCTGTCATCGGCGTATTCCCTGGGATAAAATTTGGATTTCTGTTTTTCTTGTTTAAGATCAGCTTTTGCTCTTCTCTCAGCTTTGAGAGCTTCGTCGCGCTGTCTGTTCGCCGCTCCCAGTCTTCTCTAAACAAAAAGGAAAATGATATATCATGCACGTTGTCTTGATTGAGGTTTAAATGCAAATGACATCTCTTCTTTTGTATGAGGCTGTCGACTTTGATTTGTATTTGTGAGCGTCATGTGGAGCCCGCAGAAACCGGACCACATGAGTGATGGCCATCCTTTGCCGTCCTCTTGGGTCTGTAGCCCATCCCGCTTAACAACTTGCTCATTTGCAAAGTTTGGTTTTCACATTCAAAGTCAGTGAACAGGGAAGGCATTTACTTGGGGAAACTCCCAGCCAGCTTGTTGAGTAGTTATTTCTACAACCAGAAAATAAATTCACAGGTTTTGAGATTCCAATAAAAGAGGATTTGCCGAATGCCAGAGGTGGGGGTACATAGGTTCATATCCTCTTTTGCCAAAATCCTGGCTCCACTCCTGTTCACAATACACTTAAAATCTTCCAAAAGCAACGAAAGGCGATGTTTTCTGGGGAGGGATGGTTGCCAGGGAAACAACTGAGAGCGAAGCTGCGCGTAACACGTTGAAATGCATTGATACAGATTCGATGCAATATATGACGCAGTTAGGTCACTTTGGTATATTTGAAATGAGATAAAATCATCTTTGTGTTATAAGCAAAGTGAGCGGAAAAACGCATTGAAATAGCTAATGTTCTAAAAACATCTTCACATCAGCAGATTCAAACCAACAAGTTTTTGAAATACCTGTACGGTGACAACCGATCGATTCTGTCACGGAAATGCAAATAGACCAAAATGTGAAAAACAAGTGGAATTATTATTAAATATCAGTGAATCGACAGATTTACAAAATGTACAGACCTTCAGGTCGTCTTTTTCTGCGTGGAGGTTGCTCAAACGTGATCTCAGAAGTCGGTCTTCACCGTTTCTTCGGTATCCTTCCTAACAATGCAAATTTAAATCGAAAAGTTGTCTTTGGTTACAAGTAATGGAACGCAAGTACTTGAAACCAGTAAAATCATTGGTTTATTTTAAAATCACCTGAATTGTAGTAAAAATGTCTGACAACATGCATACATCTTAATATATTTGAATAAAAAATGACTCAAACTTCCGAGAAAAAGACGACAGAATTAAAATGCAGCATAGCCTTTGCACCGTACTATCTCTGTGTTTCTTCACCATCATATTTTCTGCCAAGACGCCCATGATGCCAATTTTTTCAAATGTAAACAATCCTCAAAATGTGAATATCCTTTCTTGTAACCTTTTTCTCAAAAATAGCAAAGATAATGACAAAAATTTATCAAACTAAGCTTTCGTTTGAGCTCGGAAGTTGTAGAACTCAAAATAAATGAACATGTAAAATGTACCACAATAAAACACACGAAATTTGAAAGTGAACAAAAAATGAAAATTTTCTTAAAAAATATGCAGCTTTGAAAGACTTTTGCTCCTGCTTCATTTAAAAAAGACCTTTATCAAGAAATCAATAAACTAATGATTAAAATGTAACCTAGTATTGATCATAACATTATCTTTAATCCAACACCAACTTAACGTATTTAAATAACAAGGACATTTAACTACTTAGATCCCACAAGCACCAAACTTCTGTAGACATCTCAAGTCTTCTTTAAACATTGTCTAAGAGCACTTCATGAACTTTTAAGTCAGACCGCAAATCATAAACTTCAAGCTGCAACTGAATTGTACGATCAGTGGGAAAGAACTATGAAAGAAAATTCAACATCAGCGGAAGATCATCGTTTGCCGGAATTTTTGGCAGGACATTCTATTCATTTATACTTACTTAAAAAAAGCACTTAACAGTATAAAACTAAGTATGACTAATGTAATAATATTTGAAAGAATAATAAATTCGACGAAAGTGGGTGAGTGACTGTGAGAGCATTTGAAAAGCTCTCACAGTGGGAAAAGTTTTCACAGATCGTCGCCAGGTGTCGTACCGAGTCAGGGTCGTGAACTTGTCTCTCCAGAGATTTTATTCGATCTTTTGACGCCTTCAGCTGTTTTCCCAGCACGTTAATTTCCATCTCACGCTGCTGCACATGCTTTTTAAGCAAAACAACAACCTCCTCCAATGTTTTTACTCTATTCACTCGAAGTTTGTCGGTATCGGTTGCCATGCCAATCTAAGCACAAGGGAAGAGCCACGACAGTTTGCAAATCGCTATCAAGGAATATTTCACCAGCATGGTTGATGGAAAAACATGTCAGCAGAAAATTATTTTAAACAGCGCAAGAACGGTAACTTCAAACGGAATAGAATTCAAATTAAAGGGCAAAGAAAATTCTTCGGAGAATCAAAGCTGCTTTTTCCATCAACTACATGGCAACATCGAAACAATGGAATTGCTCACTACTGTTACATATTAATGCACCTAAACTGAGAAGTTTACTTCTGAAAATTTGTAAAAGAACGCTTGCTCATGTAGCGTTAGTTACTAATGTGTCCGTTGCATAGTTTCTGTAATTCCAACCGACTGCACTTTTATTTCGGCGGAACTGCTTGCATAGATTTGAAGCAAATCACTTGCAAAAAGTACAGTAAAGGCCATAGACGTCTAACAAAACCTGTATGCCTTAACATCTTTCTGTGTCGGAGATGACAGGATTTCAGCAAACAGTACTTTAATCAGAGGGCGATTTCACCCCGGCTATGATAGTTGTACCTTACTATCGAAACGTTGGTCAATCTTTTAACCTGTTTTCATGAGTTAACGCCACATAGAACTGATTAAAGTACTGTATACCTTAAATTGACAAGTTTCTCAAGCACTAATTCATACAGCAGCACTTTGTAAGACAGCAGACGACATTACTATGCAATTTTAAGGAATTTTTTTATATGTCTACTACCTACATAGGTGAGTGACCATTCTTCCCGCAGAAAGATTCCAGGCAACCTGCGGTGCATGTTGATACAAATGGAACCTCACCTGCGGTGCTCAGAACATGTTGTTTATTTTTCGCAAAACTTTGATTCACTGAAAGAATTGTAGCGTCCACAAAATATCAGACCAATACCACCACTCTAGACGTGACGACTGTGCATCAAAGCAGAAAACTCACAGCAAAATGTTCTTGTTCAAAACTTCATTAAAACAGCCATTCTGACAAACGTTCAGGGGCGCAACACGCGGGCAAAGTTTTCCACCAGCCCTGAGCTAAGTGCTTGTCTGAGAGGGCTTGAGTTCGTTGACGAAGTATTTGAAAGCGGTAAACTGAGCAGGATTTCGATAAATGGCCAACAGTTAAGGTTGCGAATGACCTGACAATCTTTGACTATCAGTGTCTGTAGCAACGCTTACAAAAAGCTGTTACAAAATCTCTTAATTAGCGACCTTTGAAAGTCCTTTTGTATTATGAGTTGCTGACATAAAGCAAGCTATTCCTACTATCTGCCGTTTAACTGTAAAACAGTGGAAACTGATTCCTGGCCGGCACTTGTAAAGGTTCATGCAATCTAACACTTTTTTAAGAAAAAAGTTACAGACCGTGACAGACGAGTGTTTTTCGCGAGCGATTCATCGATTTAACGATTTAAATCTTCGATACGTTTTTGTAGGACTAACTCTTACTTCATTTAACACCTGCAAAAGCCCTAACCATTATGATAAAAATGATTATCGTAAAAATGTGGCTTTACAGTTAAATCAGTTAAATCACAAGACCATGACATGTTTTATAAAGATTGTTTACGTAATCCGATTTTTCCTCGTTTGAAAGAAGCACTTATCCAAGAAACAAACGAGTAAACAAATCCTAAAAACATAAGTTTCTTTGTAAAAGCTACTTTATTTTTGTTTACTGAAATCTGAACCTCTATATGAATCATTCTGATGTTGAGAATACCCATCTTTTCACAAAAACTTACTTATCAGATTTTTCCGAAGTTGGGATAATTGTATAAAAATATAATTCCTCAAGTCCACGGTGATATTAAAGAAACTGTCGTTGAACGCCAACTACCGTCGCAGACCTACCTCTGCCTGTTCTGTGCTTCTGTATGTCAGATTTGGTCTCGAAAAAGAAAACACGAAATGAAAACAATAATCGTTTGGCGATTGTTGAAGAATTTTGAATGATTCTTCTCTGCGACGGTTGGAGCTTGTTGAGATTACTGTATTGAAAACTCCACTTGCCGCCGGCCATTATTCATGTGAATACCACACATTACTGGACTGTTTTGTGCAGAAAGCGTGAAAGTTCATAACACGGCACTTGCAAAAAAGGGAAAAAAGCTATATTTATCAGACTCACAATTTTCTCAAGTCTGAACAATTCCACCATTTGTTGCATCACATCGCGAAAATCAAAGCATAATCTTTCTTGATGACGTGCAGTAGGACGCATAGGAAATGGTCCTTATGTCACTTGTGTTTGACAAATGTACATAAGTCTACCACTTGTGAGGTTGCTGGTTATCTGAGTTATCCACTTACTGTAGTTTCATCGCGCAGCTTGCACCAGTAGCACCATCTAGCGTTAAATTGCTTTCGACTCCGATCTTCACCTGAAAGACTGCGCTTCGTTTTTGGTACTTTGTGGACCATGCGACCTCAACCTAGCTTTCGTGTAAGATGAATGTTTAACTTCAACGAAACATAATTTTGGCAACGCTCCTATGAACCTCTTTTTAATTCAACCGAAAAATTACCGCAACTAGTGTGTTTTGGAAAGTAACTCGATTAAAAAAACCTGCAAATAATCGATTTCTTCCTGAAACATGTTCAACCACTTGTTGGGAAAAATATTTCGTAGAAGAAAAAAATACCAGTCTTTCGTTTCAAACCCATTCATCACTATAAGTAGTATAAATTCTTATAAAGAACAAACTTATTTTTGACAATTTTTGAGAAATTTGTAATGTCTAAGGCTTTGTTTCACACATCCTTTAAGATAAGAAAAACTTTTAAAGCAGTGTTTCTCGAATTTTTATTACATTGTCCACTTTTCACTCTCGACATGTCGTTTTCGCGCCCCAAGCCTGATTAAGCAAACACAAGGTAGCAAGTTTAAAGAATTTTATTGAAAGAAAGTATTAAATAGCTGAACCAAACCATTAACCCTGGATACCAAGCAATTGAATTACGACGCTAACATTACATTCAGAATTCTTGTGAAAATGATTCAGGGCTACGGAGCCGGAGCTGGGTATTTTGCCTGGTGCAGCCGGAGCTCAAATTAAAAACCAGAAGGAGCAGGAGGTCAGTTTAAAATTTAGGACCGGAGACGGAGCTGTGGCCATTTGAGAGGTAGCTCCTGCTCCGGGTCCCTTCCTAGATACTAACGGTTTTGCCAAAAGACTTACGTGTGCTCGTTATAGCACACTAAATGCGACAGTGTGCTCGTTATAGCACACTAAATGCGACAGTTATGAGTTACCACTCCAGACTGCAACAATGGAACTGCAAGCCTTTGATGTTTCTTTGGTTTAATAATCGTTAAGGATGTGACGTCGTAGCTGGCAAGCGTGGTGTTACTTGTTGAACAATGGTTCTCAAACACTGTTCTTAGAGCCGCATGCAACTACCAAGCATCTTTTGTGCGGCTTTTAGCAATCCTTCTGTAACAGATTCTACTTAAGAGCTGATGATATCAACTTCGTTGGCGAAATATATACTCTGTAAGAGCTTAGTGTCTGATTCTTTGCTGGGAAAGGATTCCTTTCGATAGGCAGTGTCTTTCAGTAGCACCTCTAATATTTTGTGCAACAGGCTTCGTTAGTGCAATAAAACAAAATGTGTCAATTGACTTGTGGTGAATTTTTTTTGTGCGGCCCTCTGACAAAATCGGAGGTGTAGATTTGGCTTCTTTCAGCGAAATGGTTGAGAATCACTGTTGTAGAAGTAAGAAAAATGTAAACTACCACATCTTACTTTCTAGTCAGAATGATCAAATCGGGTCTGTAGTAGTGTAGCGATCTAAAAAGAACTGAGCTGTAGTGAGTAGGTATATAGCAAAATATCCATAGCTTTTGTAGCTGTGTAACCATGCTGTTAGCAGGGAGTATGTTAAGGTATGGTACCATTGCACATTTATGCGTGAAATGCACGGTACGCCATTGTAAAGTAGGAATTTTTATTAGAAACCATTTGGCTTACTAGCAAGGTTTGCTTGATTAGTAGCAAAGTTCACTAGGAAACATTACGTTTACAAGCAGTAGCATAACATGAAGGTTATAAATAATTGGTAGCGAACTAGCATTGCTTTGCATGGCAGTACATTATCAGGAGGGTATAAAAATCAATGCAAACAAATGCGGACTTTTGAAGTTTTCATCCGTGGAAAAAAGCAGTTTTCAGCACGGAACCAGTCTTATTTTCTCCTAATTTTGCAGGTTAAATTGTTCTTTACTTTGCGATTCATCACTGCTTATTATGAGTGCAAAATATAAGAAATCAGAAGTTTTCAGCTATTTTTAAAAAGTCAAATGTGGATTTCTGGTTGGAAATCATACTATTTCTTTGAACAAAGGGCTTTCAAACACATCATGCAAATGTGCATGTGAGAAAAAACACATGAGAGTCGACTATGACTGTGTTTTGCATTTTTTGCATATAGTTTGCCCGGGCAGCGCTGTTAGTTGGAATCGTCAAGACTGCAGCAGGCAAAGCATGCAACGAGTGCAAAACACTCGGTCAATAAGGACTGGTCTGTGTTTAACTGCTCGGGCACAAAGGTAGTTTTCCAAAAAGACATTTTCTTCATTCTAGTCGTAAGAAATAGCAAAAGGTCCTCAGGCATTAACAGCAAAACCAGCAACTGCCTTTCCAGAATTTCCTTATATTACAGTTATCTTGAGTTACGTTTCTGTAAGTAATTGTTTTCTGAATCGTCTGAACCTGTGATTGTTGTTTTTTTTCGCTGATTTTCTCATAGTAAGAGCGCTGCTTGTAAAAAGTTACCAGATTAAATTACTCAAAAAGGTTTGGTATATTCCAGGAGTGGCCAAACCTGCTCTATGTATGAGCCGCATATCGTAAATCCTAAGTTACAAAGAGCCACAACGTGAAAATCTAAAAACACGAATTTATTTGCAATCTACATTTCTGTGACACAATTCTTTTTGCAACGACTTGCAAAAGTAACACTGTATGGCACGCTAGCTACCACACTACCAGTTTACAATACTTCTACACTTTGCAATAGAAATAAAAAAAACAACAAATACATAATTTTTCGGAGAGGTCAAAGAGCCGCAGTTGGGCCATCCCCGGTATATTATACCAGTATATCCTCTTAGTTTTGTGTACTTGATTTAATTCATTTTCCATTAACGTGAGGCACATCAAGACAATCAAAATTTTAATGTGTAAAAACAAACAGAAGCCGCAGCTGGAGTCGGAGCCATGAGAAAAGAGAGCTCCTGAGCCACACTCATGAAAACCAAAAACTCCGAAGTTGGAGCCATGTTCATAAAAAGAAGAGCTCCGGAGCCGAAGCTGTGTCATTTTTACGACGGCTTCGCAGCCCTGACTTAATCCAAACTGTCGACGGGCACACAGACGATCCAGAGTAAAAATTTAACAGATAAATTGCTTTAGCAACACCCTCCAACGATTATCATAGTAAATTAACAACTGCAAGAAATTAACAAGTCACAATAGTAGGCTACTGAAGTTAACTCAATGATCGATTAGTGGTGGAGAAT
>JGI24021J15306_10005410_pt1 | contig 15169 bp, 7 predicted proteins | sample Ectturendosymbi1_FD_15306 | JGI IMG/M metagenome (IMG submission 15306)
GTTACAAAGCTGGGCCTACTGGTATAAACAAACTGACAAAGGCCTACTTGAAGTATAACTATTTTGAAAACTACAGTACTGAACCTTAGCCTAGCCTAGATCAACCCGTTCATAAAAGCTAGTTTTTCAATCGTTTTCCGACCTTTAGGCTATACTGGAATTAGTAAAGGGTTTTACTGCGTTTAGCCTTAGGTTACACCATTGAATCTGGTTGATTGCAACTTGAACTACTACTGTACTGAGTGAGGGCTATGATGTTGATTTTATGCCACTAGCTAAACACTCCAGGTTCACTCCATGAAATCTTGTGATTACAAGCTTGAGAACAATCTACCGATATTTTAGCAGCTAGTGTCCTATGGGCAACTCACTCAGAATTTTCTACCAGCCTCTACTCAAAAACTGCGTGAACCCATTCCACAAAACAACAGCAAGACCCGGACGTCGCCTTTTCCGAAGCAGGCAACACAAGGTCACGTGAGAAGTCGTGCGCACACACCGGCACGAAAATGTATTCAGAGGTATCTCATTTTTCCTCGCACGGCCATCGAAAAGTGGCACGGCACAGCACATGCGAGCACGAGCACGCTTCAGCACAAATCCCAAATTACAATAGAACAAACAAAAACATGTGCGCGACTGTGCCGAGCCGTGCCCCAGTAGAAATCAGCCCTAATGGTTTACGCGGAGCGAAACCAAAACGCAAACAAAATGAAAATTATATCAACTACCCAGAATTTCACTGTTTAAAGATTTAGAAAGTTTAGAAAACGGTTCGTTCTCGCTTCTCGCTCTCCTCGGTGCTAATAGATTATTTTTCTTTCAGGTAGTCAGCGTGGACCGGTGCATTGCGGTGTGCCACAGTTTCTCAAATATTCATCAAAAATTTCGCACTCTCCGATATGCAGTAATAATTACAAGCGCAATATGGGGAGTGTGTCTGCTTTTTTGCATTCCAGTGATGATGAACAGTATTGTAGTTGGAATCCACCCGAGATGTCAATGCAGGTTCGTTCGATAATCGTTTAAATATTCTTATGAATACGTTATTTCATCTTCAACAGCAAGCAATGGCTGACATGCAGCTAATAAATTAGCAGTAATTATTTTTTATGGCCTACAAAAGCAACTTACTTGCAAAATACCCATTTTTATCTATTTATAGTAGAGTGAGAGCACTGACTGTTCTTACTGATTTGTTAGATTGAATGTGTTAAATATTTAAGCATTTCACCGGCAAGATGGTTCATATTCCGTGGCAAAAATTGANAAAAGCAAACAAAAGGTAAAGTCACTACCTGCGTTAGCACTTGCCAATGAATCAGCAAGCTAGTCATTGTTAGTACCGNATTTGAAGAAAACGACGTATCGTTCTGTTAAGCGGATGGTTGCATCAAAGCTTATAGCTTCGTGCATATTGCATCACGACATAGAAGTTATCAAAAAGCATCTAGTGCACAACTTGTCAAAATATTAACCCGTTGCGACGGAATGCACCAACCCACAAGCAAAGATATGGATTGTAGAAAATTTGCCCTGTTGCAGTCTGTGGTGGTAATGCAGTTGAGCTTCGTTGTGTGCTTCGCTCTAGAAGAGGGGTCTCCAAACTCTTTTGCCAGAGAGCATGCAACATACGCTGCCACACAACAGTTCGAGGTCCAGACATTTTACGTTATGCGAATGTTTCAGGATATGTTACCTTCTGCCAAATCAGCAAATATTTCGTAAATATATTATTTTTCATTATTGACAAAATGTCCTTGTGGTCGGATGAAATAGCTTCGTTGGCCCGTAGTTTGGAGACTCTGCGTACAAAGAATGGGTAGCCAGTATTGTTTCACGTCACAACCGCATATGGCAAAGCTCAAGCTTTCAGAGCCGCAACAGACAAAACATGTTACAAACTTGTATTCTAGTTGAATAAGAGCTGAAAATCCTACACCTCAGATGAAAAAAGTACTATGATAAGATCATATTATATTCTTGGCTGTGAAAGGATTGTTTTCGATAGATGGTTACAAAATTACATTTACATACACGCGGTGAGGAATTTATCGAATGAAAATTAATACAAGGTAATCATGGTTTTAATCTCGATATGGGTTGTAACTTGTTTAAAATTTGTCTGATAAGATGTTAAAACTGTTCAAATTATGTCCCTCACTCTTTCAAATTTTTTCTCTCCGATATCGCTAAAGTCGAGTTGGTTGCTCTGTTTTTAAGCAGTGACTGTAGGAGAGAGTTTAAACTTGTGAGGCACTGACAAACTATACAGTTATTATTATCTTAATGAAGGGTGAACAAAATGACAATGCTCAAAAGAGCGACCTGCACTAGTTACGCCAAAATTGCGGTTGACTTACTTTCAGAACCTGTATACTTCACTTCCAGGCCAATATAGCGATATTGCTATGAGGTGATAATTACCGAATCACCGTATCAACCTTTAAGGTGACGTTAAAAAATTCGCAAATATGATTCCACTAGCCTAGCGTCTAGTAGCGTAATGGTTGGGGCCAGCTTGCAGTATAAACAAGCGTTTACTCCGCAAAACCCGATTTGAGTGCATTCAATGGCCAAAAAAGCTGTATGCGGCTTCCGAGCGGCAGTTTGGCCACCTCTGCTGTCGAACAACAAAGTCAATTACTAAGCAAGAAGAATATATTATTCTTGTTTGAAAAAGATTCTAACGGTTTTTCACATTAATTTCAGTCTACATGCTAGCATTTAACGAGGCCTAAATAAAGCTATGGTAGAGCGAAGGACACGGTGCTAGCTACTGCAATGTAAGCTAACCTTACAATCCCGTTTTGTGAGCTCGGGCCTACAAATTTCTGTGATGTAGGTTGCACTAAGTAACTGTCGAAAAGCAAAACAACATGACGATACAGCTTCGACATTACATGCGAACCATAAGAGTAATTATCCCAAGTGCTACTTCAAGCAAAACTTTTACAGAGATTAGAAACAAAACTATTAAATCAAACCTAACCAATAAAGGTGGTTGATAATTATAGCAATTAATCAAAACAGTTTGCTTTTCAGATCGATTTTTTTATTCAGTAGCTGAAATGTGTAGTTTTATTATGCTACTAAATTGTTTGGTTTTCATATACCATTTCCAGTTGAATATTACACGCATTCTTAGTGCGTATTCAAAGACGCGCATTTATTGTGAGATAACGTACAAAATTTACATGTGTGTGTTTCAGACACAGCTTTCCAGATGATTCTTCTCTTAAAGCAATATATCAATCAGACAATATTACCAAGATTTGTGTCTTAGAGGGCTTCTCACCAGAAATGTGTTTGATGCTCGAAGCTAACTTTCAACAACTAAACGAAAACGGAAGACATTGCATGTAAGTGACTTAATTCAAGTTTCAACATTGATTGAGATAAAAGGACTTTCTATGCATTAGTTTACTTTTATTTATTTTTGCAGAGCTTCGACCAACGAGGAATTGGATTTTTTTGGTCATTTTACTATGTAAGACATTTTACTTGTGCTATAAGCATACTTATTGATGGTTTGCTGTTTGAAATTTTGTAGAATTGTGCAAACAAAAAAACTGCATCGATCGGTTATAAAAACCTCAACACAATTTTGCGCACTATTGCCTCTCCAATTTTCACTTTTCTGAGGTACGTACAAGACTTACAATACATACACGTTTTCCTATTGCTCTTTTCAAGCAGCTGCAGCTGTTGGGTGCGACTTTAAATACTAGTTGCATAAGGCCAGAACGCCCTAAACAAAATATTTGTTTTGCCCATGTTGGGACGTGGTTCACATTTCCCATTCTATGATTTCACTACATGTTTGCAACAAACTTGTAGACTTAGTTTTCATGTTGGACACTAGACGTGGTTCTAACCAAGGCCATCTTTGTCTTAGGTTTCTTGTAAAAGTAGTAGTGACTTCCATGGACCGAGTTTGCTAGAAAACCAAACTTTGGGGGGAACAAACTTTGTGTGGCATGCATGTTTCTTGTGCATATCACACAAAAATACAATTACTGTTTGCGTTTCGATAACGTCGCCATGTTCACTCAGCCGTAGTGCCGTAGTACGACCTTTTTGCAAAAGTGGAGGCAAATTTATGGAAGCGATAATATTTTGCTTGAATATAATTATGCTGAACAATTTTAGTGATAATAAATTCAAATTTGGTCAATCCCGAAATAAAATGCACTGCTCCTCAAACCACAGGATTCTCACTAGAACCGTTATACCAGATAGGTCAAATGAAAAACCACAAAATCGTTTGAAAACGACTAGCAGTGGCAACCGTGTTCTGTATATTGCAGACTATTCAGCGGCGTTTACGTACACACACACACTGATTCGGTTAATTCGAACGCAATTATCAACAGTTATGATAATTCAATTTACATAGTAAATCTGTACACTGTGTCTATAGGTAGCCTAATCCAATGATTACGTCCATTTTTCTTATTTATTCCCAGGCTTTATGCAGGGGTTTCAACTGTAATGCAACCACGAACTTTGTGCAACTACATTATTTTTAACACATAATATTGGGGGGACAAAAGATATTGTGTCCCTCCTTGTCAAAGCGTTATCCCCCTTATCCCCCTAAACTAAGTACCTGGTGACTTCCATGTGACCCTAAATCTGACTAGCAGTGCAACGGAGGTGTGCATGAGCACTGAACAACAGGTGGTAGGCTTCGTTGCTGTTCAACCCCTAATAAGACAAAATCTATATGGTTATTTCGTGAGTGAAATCATACTTTTCCAATTTTGTTTAATGCCTCAAAAGACAGCATTTTTGTTGCGCAGTGCAGAGAAATGCTAATGATGTTGTGTACCAAAACAGCAAGTAAACTCAATACATTCAAACTTCATAATGCGACGTACATGGGCAGGGTCGCAACTAGCTGATATTTTCGGGCCGCAAAATTGTTGTAACCTGACCTTCTTCCCAACAAATAAACATGTTTTTTTAAATATCTCAAATGGAATTGCTCGGTTCTCCCCCGGCGCGTTACGGCCGTGTATATGGGCATTTATTTCTTGGTATATTAGTGCTGGGCGTGCTGCCAAACAGCAGTACCAGATGTGTAAACACACAGTGCTGTGTCAAATACTGGTGGACTGATTATATCATTGTTTAATTTGTTTTACACATCGCCACTTTTTAAACACAAATAAAATACCACGCCTAAACAAACCGACAAATATAAACAATCATACAAACATCCACAGAATCATGTCAAACACCAAATACAGCGTTTTTTTACGCAATAATTTTAACCTAGAGGGTAAAAACATTTTACACAAGAGTTAATCGACTGTGAAGAGCCAAAGTCAAAAGCCTCTGCTGTTGTGTTATGGCCCCTGATGTTGACACTGTCCACAGTATAGTGATGGGGAAGCGTGCTGTCTCTGCAGGCCAGTGACCATTTTTCGCTTTAACAGTGGGACCTTATCGTGTTCACTCTACTTTCTACAAGGTTATCAGTTTTACCACAGAAAATGTGGGTGCTTTAAATGCGAGATGAGCTTTGTTTATTACACCGGAGTCACCTGTTCGTGCAAAATTACGTGGGTTGTTAAGCAAAGCTGCCAACAAACATTCAAGACAATTAATCCACAATGTTGTTTTACAGTCAGCAACAATGATGGGTACATTCACTGTATTTAAAGATTCGAAACAAACCTAGGATAAAAAGACACTCGCAATAAAACTGCGAAGTTACTTTCACCAGTAGAAGTAAAATGCAATGAAACGCAGATTTTTGGCTTGCCCCAAGTCAAGCACGTGTGCTGTAAATCATTTGTTATTGCATCATTTGTTACAACACAACATACAATTCTGGAACACCATAAGAACTTTGGATTTGCACACCGCTGTTGTACGTGGGCAGTCCAGGTTTATGATGGTCCAACATGCCTTTCACTGAGTTTTGTTTCACTTCACGAGTTACATATTTGGTTAAGGTTGAGGCATAAAATGTACTGAAAACAAAGCAACGCAAACAACTTGCTTGGCCCGCAGCGACCAATGTAAACCCATTCGTTTCACAGTATCTAATCACTCCAGGTAGCTTATCGACGCAAGGTTTGAGAGCCGCTGTCCTAGTAAAACACCACCTACAGTAGATATCAACATGGCCCGTGTGTAGCGGGCAATTACCACCAAATTTTTTTTTAAATATGCTGTTTAGTTGTAAGGTACAACAACAAGTTATAATCATTTCCCCCAAAAATATGAGCTGTTTGCGTCAGTGGATAACATTAAGTTAGTGCCTTTTTCTTCTTATCCCATCGTTTTGGACTTCCTGAAATTTTTTCAAATCTGGTTGATGTCCAATTAGAACTTAAAGTGAGCATTTAATAAGCACGTGTACGAATACAGCCCGAGCGAAGTAACGCGAAAAATTAATATTGATTTATAACCAGGCTTGCGGAGTCGGAGGTAAAATGTCCGACTCCAACTCCGACCTTTCCAAAATTTCCGACTCCCACTTCTTAACATGAAGTGAATGAAGTTTGGATGTCAAGAGTTTTGTAGTAGCTAACAATCAATAGAAATCGTGATACACAGCAAGAACTCTCTGTTTCAACAAATTTTTCATAAGAAACTGTACCATTTTGACAGTAATTCCCAACTTAAGAGTGTGATGCAAAATTGATCCAATTGGACTTCCGCAGTCAGAGTCGGACAAAAAATCCGACTCCGACTCCTAGTGTTGTTAGGAATCCGACTCCACCCAAACCATCCGACTCTCTACGACTCCGAATCCGCAACCCTGTTTATAACTTTGCTTGTCGTAGACGACACGCTCACCACAATGACCAACGCTTCGTTAAGGGATGGGTTTAATTTCACAGTTAATTCTGTCTTGTAGAGTCTGCTTTTTGTGGGAATAGGACTACAGTACTCAACACCGGCTATTTTGCGCTGAGATATTTTGAGCTTGTCGCTTGCGCTTATTTCTTGATTACACGTAAGCACACGTCGTTGCCTGTAGAAATGTGTGTTACCCAGGTTCCTTTTCAAGCGGGCATCTCGTCAAAAACAAACAGTGTGCGTTTGTGTTGAGATGGTGGTGAGCGTATTTTTTATTTCACGACATGAAAAAGACGTGCTTTTCTTAACCAACTAAAGCCCATAAGAGAAATGGGTGAAATTATTCTTAGCAAGAGGAATGAACCAATGCGTTTTTGATAAATGTAGCTAAAGTAACCCAATGTTGCTGCTTTGGAGATGCGAAATAAAAACAAATGTAAAGGGCGGAGTAACATTAAAAACAACGAAGCATTGAAGAAAGTACATGAACACTGTCATAATCAGGGGCCAGCAGAGCCACTGAGAGAAATTTTAGCAGAAGGTACGAAAACCGATACCGGGCCCTTCTAGCTTCTGGGTCCTCGTTCAATCATGTAGGACTATAACTTGTTTGTATAGTAATCGTAATAAAAATAAAACAGCTACCATCGTAAGATTTTTAAATATAGCTACCAGCTGTGCTGTTCGGGAAGACGGCCATCAATTTTGGGCTTGATTACAGAAAAACTTAGCGTGTGTACTTCATCCTCCCGAAACCGTGTACAGACGCTGGTCGTAGTGCTTTAGCAACTGAAGTGGAGGTTGCTTTTATCAAAACAAGTTTGAAACGTAAAGCTCAGGAAACTCTTGAAGTGCCGTCAACAATTATAGACGGAAGCATTGAAAATAGTTCTCAAGTTGCACAAGAACCACTTCCATACTCATAGGCTTTTAAAAATATCTTACAAAGAAAACGCAGTGTACTAAAGTTTGCTTCTCTAAACCCTGTCAATTCAAGAGGATTGGTGATTCTGGAAGTTTCAATTCAATGCCGTATCGAGGAACTTACCAGATGAACTTCAACCGTTGTTGAACTGGTTTAAAGATAATTATGCTGGGAGGCCAGAAGGATGGGGTGGTAAACGACGTCCACCAGTATTTCCAACAGGAATGTGGAATCAATACAGGCGAATAATAGTTGGAGAGGATAGAACCAATAATCATGCCGAGGCAGCATAGAGAAAAGTTTGAAAATTGTATATGCTGAATTGGGAATTAATCATCCAGTTATCTGGAAGTTTATTGATGGTAATAGGAAAATACAGAAAGGGGGTGACGATTACAATGAGCGACTCATGACTTGCTGGGAAACCTTCGAATCAAAAAACTCGTTAAATACATTAAGGCTGATGAGCGTATTCTAAACATCGCAAAACATTTTGAATCACGAGCGCGACTTGGCTATTAGCGAGGTCTACCTTACAATTACGATGTATATTAACAGTTAAAGTTTTATCCATGTTTTCTTCCATTGTCACTACTCTCACTTCTCAGTCTCTCAACTGGCGCCATAAGAGCTCAGTGCCAAAACGGATGGTGCTAAAACAATTCGGCGCCATATTGCCGCCGCCATGCAACCGTCGCTAAAACAGCGGCGCCAAAAGTATCCGCCGCTTCTTGTATGGGACGGTTGCACTGCCTTTGTTTCTATGCGGCGATGTAATGTTTTTTACGCGTTGCTTATACGAACATTGTAAACACCTAATTGTGAGATATGGTTACAAAAAGTTTAGCATGACTTCAAAATTGCATCTAACTTTTTTTAAAAAAGTGGGTAACAAACTCTTGCAGTGCCAACCTCACGGAACAAACGAACAGAACAGTTGAAGAGAGTGGAATGAACTTCGCCACCATCTTTTATCAGTACGATTTTGATGATTATTCGAATTTGTCCCCCAGCATATCAGAAAATACAGAAGAACTTCTTATTGCAATGGATTGCACTTATGAGTACGCTGGCACGACATGGAAGGCTTTCATATTGTTTAATTTCATAGTGATGTATGTTTTGCCCTGCTTGGTAAGTGGTTTCAGCGGTCGATTGCTTTTGTGCAACTGACAGTAAAATAGTTACTTTGTTGATACCTTTTAGGTGATGGCATTAAGTTATGGAAAAATCATTCGCGGTCTCGCAGTGACCAAACTCAAACTGCGATCTAACAATGCGCGCAACTCAAAGGAAGCCTTTGCTGACCAAGAACAAGGAATTGTGTCACGCCAGGAGCACAGGCGCATTGTTGTGACGTGTTTGGGTCTCGTCTCATGCTTCCTTTTCTTATGGCTTCCTTTTTATGCCGGACATTTGGCAAAATTGTCTGGAATCGCATTACCAGAAGAAAAGGTAAGATTTCTCCAAGGAAAGTGAAAAAGAATTCATTGAATTGTAGTTTGAAATTAACTTTCATTAGTATGTTTTTCAATGAATTTTTTTGCGTTTCCATGACCTATTCGAGACCTTTCATAATTTCATGCATTTGTTTCAGGGATATATTTGCCGGAACATTGCTACTGCTGGCACTCTAATGGCTTTTCTCAACTCAGCTATCAATCCGTATCTTTACGGCTTCCTGGGAAGCAGCTTCAAACAGCGGTGGCTGTGAGTACACCAAAGTTTGATACATCAGTTTGTACCTTTTCTATCGAATAGTTTTTCAGGCTGTTCGTGTGTTGCCAATGCAAAAATTTAAAATTACACTGTATTAGGGCCAAACATTTATGTTTAAGCTTTTTACTTGACGTTCACAAGTGCTATACGATCAGGGGCGGATCCAGGCAGTAATTTTAGGGGGGCGATTTCAGCAATATTTGGCAGTCACGGCTCATTATGCGTTCACTACTGTGGGGGAGATGAAGTATACTTCACAACACGGCTGTGACAAAACAGTTAAAGGCAAAATGGCCTCATATCGCGAATGCTGTTTTCCGAATTGTACAAAATCATGGTGAAAAAAGTTGCTTTCGTAGGTTTTAGGGGGGGCGATCGCCCCAATCGCCCCCCTTGGATCCACCCCTGTATGCGATGTAGTAGTTTAATCCTTGGCTATCGTGTAAATCGGTAGACAACATTTACCAGAGTCAATCTTGTAACTCCTCGTCTGCAGGCATTAATTTGTTAGCACATAAAGGTCCTTCAACTGCATTTAATCTCATGAGATTTAGGCAATTTCCAATTTAGAGTTAAAAATTTTAAGCACAGCTGAACAGTGTAGAAAGAACGCCATGTCCGTATGATCTGCTATTGTTATGACCAGGGGTGCAACGAGGGTAGATGGCGCCAGTGGCAAGAAGCAGGTTTGGCGCTCCCATGTTCGAGACTGAGATTTTTCGGTAGCAAATGCACTGTAGTGAAGGAAGTGCTTGTGACATTGTTGGGACGTTTCGGTGCTTCCCACAGTGATTTGATGCCCCCATAGTGACTCGGCGCCCGGAGAATTGCTCCCCCCTTGTCCCCCATCGTTACGCCCCTGTTTGTGACGCATGGTCACAATCCGCAATAAATTTATTGGCGTTTGTTAAAATTGTATTCCTGAAAGTGGTGTAATTCAAGGACGCTAACCTGTTTGTGCAGCGTGAACTTCGAGATGTTGTTTTGAACGCAGTGAACTCGTGTAAAACAGCGAAACCTTGGTGGCATGAAGACATTGCGCTTGACGAATGATCTGTGACGTAAACTTCCGACAAGCCTACGTTTGTCGTAGCTTTGCAGAACCTGCAAAACATTTGCTATGAAAATAGATGCTCTCTTCTGATAACGCAGGCTTCGAATAACGAACTCTTGGCAGTTCGTCTGCCTTCTCTAGTCGACATACTTTTTATTCTGGCATGACTTTGATTTTCAACTGTGAAGTGATCAATAAAAAGTTCTGACCGTGGAAACATTTCGCTTGACCTTGCGCTACTTGCGTTATGACGTTTACTGGCTCATATGTTGCAGAAAAAGTACAGCTGTATGACTCATAAATAAGAACAGTAAAACACGACAAAACAAATCAAGAAAACTTTTCACAGTCGGGAAGCAGGCAATTTTGTGTATCAATAGTTCTTTAGAATGACGTCCACGATAAAACAGACGAAAATAATCGCACTGTTCAAAAAACAGTTTTTTTCTTTCAAATATTCAGGCTCTAACTCCAGGGGTTGGCAACATTATCTTTTATAAAACAAATTGATTGTCTTTTTAACATGGTTGTGAAACGTCAGCGATTTTGCTAGGGCCTAGTTTCTCTCCAAACTTCAGGCACAATACTGTACCTTGAAAAGGTTGAAAAGGTACAGGACCACCTCTCCACGGCAGGAAGCAATTACTGTTAATCAATTGGATAAACTGTATGCAATCCAATTTCTCAAAATTACTTGAGCTGACTATTTTAATTGAGATCAGCTTCATTCAGTTAAGAAAAAAACAATGTGTCGTTGCGATAAATCTTTTGGGTGTAGTAAGTGGCGCATTGCGTAGCCAGCGGGCCTTTCAATTTGCCAAGATATTGTAGACAGTTCTTGCTTTCTTTTGCCATGTGGTAGCTTGTCGAAAAATTTATTGTTGGTCACAGCGTGACTCCCTGTTTTTTCCGGTAAGGGCCTCTCTTGAAATTTCACTGGCAAGGTCATTGGGTTCGTCGTTGTTGCAGCATCTTGTAATCCGCCGTTGGAGCTGCTGCTGTGTTTACTGTCTTTCCAAAGACAGATTCGCAGAAGGTCACTTATGCTTTGAGTTCACCTCGCATTTGTGTAACCTCAAAAAATTGGTTGTTCAAAGCTTGAGCTTCATGCAATAATTAAAAAGTAATTTCCAATACTACTTTTGGTATGATATACAAAATCGTGAAGTGAAGTTTTTACTGGCATCTTTACCTTTGCCATACTTTGAGTCCCCTAATTTTTTTTTGATGAAATTTCAGTGTGTTGTAATCTAGCTTTGGATTTTTACCAGGTTTGTGGAACTTCAGTAGTGAGGACGTCATACGCCTGGAACGAAAAACGTTTCTTAGTTCAAAAATTTTTTCAATAATAAAACAATACGTAAGGTCTTAAAACAACCTTTTGAGTCGTCATACTTTGCAGGTACTAGGTTTTCATAAAAACACGAAAATAGTAGCTCGCACAGCCGAAAAGATGGAGCTGCATCAAAACGCAAAATGAAAGTCTGGCTCCTATTCTGCTTGCATCACTGTTGCGAAATCTCTGCTCCGCAATTTTAGTATGTTTCGATGTGACGGTAAATTTTGAGGCCGCCTCAGTGAGATGTTTCAGTTTGATTGGAATTAAAAATCTTTCCAGCACTTGTGTATTGCTTGATTTGTATCTAACTCTATGCATGTCGAAATGATTTTGATTCTATTTACCCTTCTGTATGAATCGACTGCCAACTTTTTTTCTAGCACGATTCAAATTATCGCGATTACTTTTAGCAATTTTTGGATTTTTTCAAGCAAACAGTGAGGGTTTTTATTTCATCTTTTCGTTTTTCAGCACCCAATATCCTACAGTTAACTATTGTTAACAGTCAGCTAAAAGAATAAAAATGCTCTCACTTCTGTGTGATAAAGTGCAGTGTCAAGGAACTTATCAAACCAATCAACCAGGTTTAACTCAGCCAAGAACGAAAATGCCGGAGCATGTAATTGTGAGCTTGCTGTGTAACGGACCAAGACGTTTACACTATCGCTGCGCTTAATTACGCTTGGAAAATTGCTCATTTAAAGAAAGAGGATTCAAAATCTTTTAACGAAATCCATTTTCTTACTGCGAAAAACTTGAAATATGCGCCTGAAAATTGCAAGCAAGCTAATTGCACACCATGATATTGTGTAACGTTTTCACTCCCACACGCAATGCGCTAGACTTTACACATGCATCGCAGTAAAGAGAAAAGCACAAATACACGAGAAAAGACGAGGATATATACATTGCTGTAGTATAGAGTGTACGCTTGATGGCGCTAATGCATTTAATGCACTTTGATGAAATACAAGCTTTTAAGACACACGCATGAATGTCGCCGTCATAATTATTATAATCAACTGCAATGGCTTCCATGTACATCGATGTATAGAATGCATAAGGGAGTTGGAGACTGCGAAGGACCAAGGGTCATCTAGGCTGCAGACCTCCCAAGCATGAAGCGTAAAGGGAACAGCCTGTAATAGTTAGTAAAAGTCTTTTTCTCTGGGTATAAAATGTAAACGTGCAAAGCGGTTATATGGTAAAATGAAGTGAAATGCGGTGCAGGCAAGGACAAACCACCAGAAGAAAACGGTTTAAATTTGTCACATTAAACCTATACTGTTTTTATACATTAAAAAGTATTTGTGAATGCCAAGAGGAAATGCGTCAAAAGCTATGGACCGCTGCAGCACCGCAACAGTGTCACGAGATTTAAGCAGGTTGAGAACCAGTCGCGCAATCATGCTTTGTGGAAAAGAACGCGTCAATGCATGCATGACAACGGAAATACATTTGTTTTGTATCTATAGATTATAGTCATCCCACAACTTCATACACTGGTTTGATGCGACCAGTTTCTGTGAACGCAACAAAAGCCTAACGATGTAATACATAACAGAGATACTTCATGATTTGACACTTTCCACTGTAACAGCGATACGTAATTAAATCAATCCACTTGGTTTATGTACAACAATAAATAAAAACACAAAGTGTGATTCTAGTAGCTGAGTAGTACATATTTCTTAGACTCTGCCAGAAAATGTGCCAAACACGTAGAAAGGCATTCATATGCAATTGTCATTTTTATTTTCCTATACATTTCATCTGGTTTAAAATATGCTCCAACGTCACATGCTCACATGCTGTTTAAGGTTTCGCAATATTTGCGAACGGGAAAACTTGCCACTGTGGTGAGGACTCGGACTCTAACTATATCATTTCAATCATGAAATGGTTGAAAGACTTTGTAAATGGTCTACTTTAAAAGGGTAGATGATGAAATGGATGCAGATTTTGCGCATTTGGCCTAAGGTAACCTCGCGCGATGAAAACGCTGGAAACACTTACCCTCTTTACACTGCACTGTTATCGGATTCGCGTTGGATTGGGAATCCCATAAATCACTGAAGCACGACCGTAAGTGTCTCACCGAGCTGCTTGAGCGCCCATTTTTTCAACCATATCCGATTCAGTGAATCCAACTAGCAGACGTAGGTTGGGAATCCGATGATAAGGGATTCGAGCGGAAAAGAGGTTGGGTGGCAGTGCTCTCACTTTTAGGGATTTTGTCCCTAGATTGGAAAGTTTGACCCTTTTTAGGGATTTTTTAGGGATTTGGGGATTTTTTAGGGATTTTCGGAAAAGTATGAAAATGTGCGAAAAGGAACTATGTCAGTTTATTTTGCAAATCATATTTGGTTCTATTTTTGACATTTATCATGGTATGGTACTCTGATTTTATGCTGCACCACCACAGATTTAGGGATTTTTAGTGGCTTTTGGGTACTGTTCTAGGGATTTTTGGAGTTGCATTTGTGAGAGCTCTGTTGGGTGGTTTGTATTAAGTCTTGTGCAACCTTTTCTGTACTTGTCTGATGCTAAAACCACTACCGTGGAACAGATTAGCCTATTCAAGGTAATCTGTAGCAAAAATTACGGATTAATTTTTTTGATAGTTTTGCCTGTAGGCTAACTACATCTAGTTAGGGAAACAATCAGCAAAATTGAATCCGTTGAGCAAACTGGAAAATTATTCGGTAGGTTACAAGACATCAGATATTGGGCTGAAAGACTATTACCCCAATACTGATTAATAGGTTTTCATTACACCTTGGTATATGTAGAGTGATTCGACCTCTGTGCAAAATATGTAGCCTNATATTGGAAGTGGATGATTTCANTATAGGCTACACTTTTAACTATGTATCCCAGTTNTGTGGCTATGATTTCCTCAGTTTATAATGGACCACATGGAGTAGCATAAAATGTGGCATAAAAGTNTGTGGAATAGGTTACTGTTGCAATTTGGTGAATTGCAGTAGCGTACCTACTGTTCATAGATTACTACTTACAAAGTGCTGTGAATCCTCATATTTCACACTCCGTTGTATTGCACTGCAGAGAACAGACTGGTTAATGATCGTGACTGAAATCAACAAAGTGGCTTTGCAATGTAAAAACTAACTCCCATTTCCTGTCCTGTAGAAGCTGTTCAAATTCTGTTAGGTCACTTTAAGACTACAATTGCGATGCGACGCGGTGTTCATGACCTCATCGCCCAGCAGTTCTCCACGATTTTCTCTGCTGGCTGTTATTTTTTGGACAACACTAAACAAAATCAAATCTCGGCGATTCCAACAACACC
>JGI24021J15306_10005411_pt1 | contig 15168 bp, 7 predicted proteins | sample Ectturendosymbi1_FD_15306 | JGI IMG/M metagenome (IMG submission 15306)
CACAAGCACTTGGCCTAAAAATGGGCGAAAGAGTAACGGCTTGAATGTCTGCTCTAATGCAAGTGATGCCTGAAAAGACAGTCATGGACCAACTTCATTGTTTCTAATGAAAACGTTTGTTGAGTTGCAAGTGGTCCGAAAGCTATTCATATATCTTCACAGTCGAATGTTTTTAATTGAAGTCGAAGAAGAATTGCACTTGTCTCGTAAAAAATGCGACACAACTCAAGAAAATCCCAGAACAACGTCCAATTTGCTTCGATGTATCTTGGTAGGGATGAATGCTTCTAATGTCCTTTGTACTCTGGAGGTCTTTTTTCTTTGAACGCTTGTAAACCTTCCACTCTGTCTTTGGTCGGGATGACCTGGACACACAATACGCGTGTTATGTATAATATTAAGCGCACTTAACACCACATCCCTCCTGCCCTGGGCATCAAATGTTTCTTATATTAGCTGGGGGTCTTGTACGGCAGTAATTGCAAAAGTAAAATGCCATAATTACTCTTCTAACAATGAAAGGTGATTGTTCACCTTCACATGTTTGTTTTAACACACAATCAATAAAACTTCATTACAAATAATAAAAGTGAAGTCTACAGACTGCAAAGCTGAAGACCTCCTAAACCTGAACAACAGTTCTTGCGCTTTTTATGGGCTTTTCCCGCATGAACCAAATCGTTATTTAAATGTCCCTGGGTTGGTATTTTACGCTACTTAAATTTTAACGGAGAAGGCAATAATAGCCTTATCTTTGCACGGAAGCAGTAATATTCTTTTGTAGAGCAACGGTAGTTTAAAGATGGCCGGTGACAACATGAAAAAGCTTGACATGGACATTCCCCTTACTCGAGGGTCAAAAATGTATCTACCGTCGATGACGTCACGCAGCATGGATAGAAGGTATCGCTGCAACAGACAGAACATATGCAAATGTGTGACGAACAGGGAGGGGAGCGTTGTGACGCAATGTCGCGAATGTTATTACGTTAAGAAATAATGTCGAGTTAACGATTTCGGAAGCCAACTAAAGGGGAAATCAAGCAANTTCCCCCGAAATTTTCAAAAATATTTTGAAAGCGCCAAAAAAATTTTTAGTTGTCAGGTAAAACAACAAGTTTTAATCATTTTGCCCCCCCACTCCGAAAATTTCAGCTGGTTGTGGCCCTGGTCAGAAGGCAGCTGTTCGGACACTGTCAATTAATTGTTCACAGCATTCATTTCTACTTATAGGATCGCACCTGTGCATAGCAAGCTTCTTCGAACGCCAGTCCTGAAGTGATGTCCACGTCTAAACCGCGATTGATGGCCTGCTTTGCCATTCTAAGGGCCACCGGACCCTGAAATGAAAGAAACAGAAGTTGGACTCTTTCTTCGCTGCGGCAATGAACACTGATGTCAGGTGTGATCGAAGTACGAGACGTCATCGACGCATTTGGAGTGAAACGAAGCTCATCTTACTTCAGGAGCACAAATCTTATCGATTCGCTCCATCTTAAATATCGCGGTCACTTCCCCAATCAGCAGCAAATATATGCGCAAAAGCTGTTTAAAAAATGCTCACACCTGCGTCTTTATTTCCTTGGCCAGTTCAAGAGCTTTCAAGTAGGCAGCGTCGCCGTTTTCATTTTGCGTCACAACGTGGTTGACCAAACCGATCTGGTGAGCCTGAAACGAAGAACGCTTTCCAATGCGCAGCGCCAAATAAGTGGTCAGGTTGAAGCCAACCACAATGCAACGTCGGAGCCATTGCTGTTCGCGTCGCCCACGTCACAATTGTCACGTTCTCACGTAATAGTCGGGCACTCCACTGCATTGCGAACCCTTTCAAGGACCGCAAAACACGATATATCGTCTTGCACTATTTCAGCCACAACTCGCCAGGCGATAGAGCTGGAGAGGTGTTCAAACAATCTACGGATTCCGCAAGACTTCCAGTTTAGATTTTTTTTCAGTTTTGGGTTTGGGGTTCTGGGGGTGACGTCACAAATGAGGGTGTTGTTGCGCATTTTTGGCCGAGTTTACCTGGCCCTGGGCGCCAACCCAACGAGCCATTTTTTAACTCAAGTTTTTTTGGAATCAAGGATATCATCCGAGCCAAAATTTGGTAGAAAATTCTACCCCCACAAACGCTGACCCCGGGTATATTGTACCCACGGCCATAACTCGCCAGCAGATTGACCTAGACAGCTGTTCAAATCCTCTAAAGCAGTGCTTTTCAACCTTCAACAAGGCCGTTCGCACTCTTGTTTCACAAAAAGTTTCATTCGCACAACCAAATAGAGTTGTTGAAAAATAGCCGTAAAATCAGATTAGTCTCTAAAAAACACTGTAGAAATTCAGTTTGACTAAAATAACGAATGCGAACTGTGAATTGTAAGTATGAAAATACGTTTAAAATATCAGCATTTATTGATTGAAAGCATCCAACGCAGACTTGGCTGTTGCTGAAAATTTCTTGAAATTTCAGCCCATACAGATCGGCACAGGTCTTGTGGCAACGTTACCCACATTAGGTCAACTTATATCCCTCTAAGAAGACCCCCGGTCTTGATATCAACCAGGGCACTCTCAACCCTTTTTCGGTCTCAAGTAGGCGGTTGGATTTTGCACAAGATCTTCGAACGGTTGGATTACCAGGTCTTTGTTAGGGCCACCGAGGGAGAGCTCTTGCACAGAATTCAGAGTGTTTTTCATTGCTAAAAATGCTTATTGACATTGGTCATAGTTTAGATTTGCGCCCAAAAGCCCCAGTGGAAGCCGAAAGGATTCAAAATCCACACTTTGCTATAATTCTGTTGCCTTCTGACTGGAAAGTCAGCTTCAAAACACAACCAATGAGAGTGCGCACGCGGGAGCTGGAAATTTTCTGTTGCTTCCTATAAGTTGCTCATGTCCTTACATCAGCGATGAAACAAAAGTTGCTCATGTCCTTACATCAGTGATGAAAATGTACGATGATTGCTGCACTGTTGACAAAATATTTCTAGTGAANGGTCGTCCATGAATTTCCTACGCTATCTCCAGGCAGGGTTTACAACGTTTTCTGCCAGAGTAAATGGCTTCCATGCTGACTTCTTAAAGACGTGAGCAACTTTTCGTGATGAAAATTTGATGTGGATCAGGGGGTTGCCACTGTCAATTGCTGGAATTGTCGCTGGCGTTCAACAAATTGTCGTGCTTGCCGTTTAAAGAATAAAACCAACTTGCTTTTTTGTGTCCTGGGTGTTCACTGTCTCAGCGCCTTTTCATTTTTCTCTTTTCCACAGATGGTCCAGTAACAAGTCTCCGCAAAGATTACGCAGTCGAATCGAATGGCAAATTGTTTTGCTAGGAAATGGGTTTCACGTATTTTTTCGCATTTTCAGTCCTGAAAATTGCAAGCTCAGGCGTGTGGGTGAAATTGTGAAAAGCTAAAGCGCACGCCAACTGCGGTCTCAAACACAAGTTGTGACCACAAGGCTGGTCTCACACAAAAGCGGAAAAGCACAACCTGACGCTAATTATTATCAACGCCTAGCTTCAGGCAACGTGGTGATCAGCAGATAACCACAGCGGGTCGCGCTGCATTTTTTGTTTTTGACCAGCCTGTGGTTCGGTGCTGGTAGGCCTGGAGTACGACCCTCGGCCGGGTCTTACCAAGACCTTATAAATGTGTATTGTAGGCTCTAGCTTGGCGCTCTGTGTGCAGAAGAGCTGCAGGGACTATCTTGAATGCGAAACAAACCGAGTCAAATGATACCAGGCTTTGTACAAACTCAGTTGTGGTGCTACAAGAACCCTTTATATATAAAGCGCCATCGAAACACCATATAAAATAAAAAAGATAACATTTTTTGATATGAAATCAAAAGGATAATATTTCATCTGCAGCAAATCTTGAGCTTTCAATGCTCAACGATACACAGAGAGAATTCGTTCAAACTCAGCTTTGCAGAAATATTTGAACGAAAACACTTGAAAGCAATAATGTTTTCGCCGATAAAACATTTCATCGAAAGTGCCTCAGGCGCTTTGCTTTCTTAATCTTTCTAATGCTAATACTTCTTTGGCGATTCTCACTCGCAGCGTGCATGTCATTCGCACCAATTTTCCTGGACCTTTTTGATCTTTGTCAAAAATTGGGTTTTTGAGCCATAATTCTGGTTCCAGATGTGCTAGAAAGTCAATGAAGGGCTCTCAAAAGACGCAGACGACAGCCTAGTTTCCAAAAAATCTTGAGCCAGAAAATGGCTCGTTGGGTTGGCGCCCAGGGCCAGTTAAAGTTGGCCAAAAGTGCGAATACATCCGACTATGACGTCACCCATAGACAACCCCAAACCCAAATCAAAAATTTTTTTTCAATGGAAATCAGATTTGCCGAATCCGTAGATGGTCTGAACACCTCTTTAGTTCTATCACCTGACGAGTTATGGGTGAAATAGTCCAAGACGATGTATCAACTTTTGTGGTCCATAAAGCGGTTGCAATCTGTCACAAAGAACGTGACAGGAGCCTTCACAACGGCGTAACGCTTACCAGCACAACAAAGTGAAACATGTGTGGCGAATTTAGACCGAACGATACCAAAACAACTGCGAATTTCAATCAGCAGAAAAATAAAAACGAGCTGACCCGTTGGAGCGTATTGGGTTTGATTTCCCAAAAACTGTTTTCAGACGTTTACTGTGTTTCAGGTTAGTTGCGCTCATAAACACTGTTGCGCATTGGTAAGTAGCGAGACACCGTGTTTAAGGCCCGCGTGGAGTGCTGCCAAGTAATCGAATCAATGACCCCGGAACGCGTGGTTTGAAGCAAGGGCGCAGCAGTTTCAGCGAAAACCGAGACCTGTAGTTTCCTGCAACGCTTTTTTAAATGGAAAATGATCAGGACTTTCGAGAACGAGCGAATTCTCACCAAAGCAGATCAGTTACGCGATTGTGGTTTTTGTGCAGGTCACGAACAAATAGATGGTATTTTGTACTAAACGGTAAAATGACTTTCTTGGCACCAGTATAACGCGCTTGCACGGGCTCCCAATGGCTGCAGCGTCAAGTCGTGGAATCAGATTTAACGAAAATGCTCCGGCACATTCGAAGCTGCTTCTTGGGTCTAGCGATGTGCTCATCAACAGGGAAGAATATTTTAAGCATTATCCGCGCGCATCCATTGGATTAACTTCTTGTTAATCGACCTCCAGTCTGACATTGTCAAATATAAATCAAGTAAGTCATGGTCAACACTTTCCTAGATGCGTTCTTAGTCGCCGGAAAACCAGCTAACTCTCCATGCTGGAGCCCGTGGAAACGCAAGGCCGGGAATTTACATGCAGAAAATTTAAGCAGCAATTACTATGGCCATCCATCCATCCATCCATCCAGGACAGGTTTATTGGATACTTATCAAACGATAAACGTCTACTTTGAAGACCAACCTGGTTGCCGTCAACCATACGACCTGTAAAGATCAATTCCTTGGCAACACTTGCTCCTACAGCGCGGGTAAGATTCTGAGTTCCACCTGTGAATAACTTGTATTGTAAGCCAGAGGAGATTCGGGGTCACTTTTTAGACTCCTGCTCCAGCTCCTGTTCCGAAAAAAGTGACTCCAGCTCTTGCTCTTAAGCAAAATGAAAATTTACACTCCGAAAACTTGAAACCAAGAAGTAAAATCATATTTCGTTTTCACCTGAACCTAAGTTTAGTTCAACACTTTACCCAGAGTACTTCAGGCACAAACACAATGATGCAAATACTGCTATCAATACACTTAATAACCTCCACAAGTTAAACAATATGCATTGAAAACGCTTCATATTCACACAATTAAATTATCTCTTTTATGTTGTGAACTTGCAAGATAAATAGTGGTATGTTCAGGGATGCCCTGAAGAAAACTGCATTTCTGCTGGCCTGGTTGAAACTGCATTGTTGTCACATTCTAAAGATACAGTGCATTTCACTAGAAATAACAAATTGTGAATACTGCTTACAAAACAAGATACAACGCAGATGCAAAACGTCCATCAATTATATGGAGACACATACGTGGCACTGACACAGCACCATACTGCTTCCACCCTCCCTCACCCTCAGCAGTCTGTACTGAATCGTTCACAATCCAATGTGAAGAGCCATGACATCAATCTTCTAACGATTATCCTGTCAGAGCTATTTTAATTTAACGAAAGCTATTATCCGGTTCCGGTAAACAATGAGCATTTTCACTCCTGATCTGGTTCCAGTGTTTATTCATAATTCCGACACCACTCCAGAAAGAATCGTAGATTCCTGCCGGAGACCACTCCGCCAATCCGGCTCCGTGATCACCGGTTGTAACTTGTGAACAGGGTGGAACGCAACTGGCTGCTGTACATCAGCTGCAAGCAACCGGAAGCGGAGTATTTGTTGCCGAGGCGTTTATTCGATGCTGTTCGCTTGTGACACAAGACAAACTTGCACTCACTGCAAGCTACCGTTTCATCGCACAGCATTTTATATGTGATATGCAAGCATGTTAGCATGGCCGTCGGAAGGAGACCTTTATCTAGTTCGTTGAAAAAAGTTTTTTTATCTTGGTTTTCTCTGCGTTTTGGGTTTGTTAACATGAAATTTCACCACTGTTGGTCCCCTGGAAAAATTCCTCCCGACACACATTGATACAAGCCGAGCGCAACCGAGATGGTCTTACCTCCTCCAGGTATGATGGCCAGCTTCGTTTCAGTCAGACCCATTCGGGCGTTGTCGGCTGTCGAAAATAATTCAATCTTGTTAAGCAAAGAGCACAGCAATTCATCTGCTGAATAAAAAACTTGGAAGAAAGCTAGTTCCATTGCCCAACGTACAGTATACCAGCACAACTGGGAGCGCGTGGGAGAAAATGGCAAAAACAAACAAGGAAATCGAGAAGTGTTGTCGCAGAGTACTGTCATGGAAACCTTATAAATACATAGAAAATCATCATCTTGTACTTGGAAGTCATCGCAGTACTACATTTTAATAATCATGATGGCGTCATTCATGCGTGTGTCTTAAAAGCTTGTTTTTCATCAAAGTAAATGTATTAGCGCCATCAAGCGTATACACCCTATACTACCGCCACGTATATATCCTCGTGTACTTTCATGTATTTCTGTGTGCCTTGTTACTGCGATGCATTTTTAAAGTCTAGCACCTTGTGTGTGGAAGCAAAGACGTTACACAATACAGCAATCCTAATCTTCTGGAAAGTTGATAAAAACCCCTGCCCACTGTCATGCAAAGGTTCTCCACAAACGCAAAGTGGACATCAAGGCAAAGGTAAGATTACGCAACCAGCAATAACGAAGTAAACAGGTTCAGGTTGGAAACGTTTTCTGCGCGTAAGCAGAAAAAGCATTGCAGCAAATCGTAAGATCAGCGACATCAGCTTGACGGCGGCATTTGCAACCGTGAACAAATAAGTCCACCGAAATAAACCCTAGCGTTAGCGACGTACACATGGACAGGCTTACCCACGCATCAATCGGTACGTGCCAGAATGTTTAGAATCCATGCACTTCACAGTGTAAAGTGGCAGAACACTAGCACCACTAATACTGCGCAAAACAAGCCTACCTGCGACCGCCAGCGCACAAAATTCGCAGATATCAGTGCTGCCACAGACGTTTTTGCAAAAATCACTCGATTCACAAAAACATTCACTACATCTGAAAACAAATAATTAGACTAAAAATTTCTGCGTGATGTACTTTAATCACCTAAAAACCTCATACACCTTTTGCAAATTTCTTGAAATAGCTCATGCTGAAATCTGGAAAATCTCATACTAGCGATTTTCACGCTTGTTTCAACAGCTGAAAACGATAATACTGGCGGATTATTTTAGGTCAATCAACTTAACATTTGAACGATATATATATACCTACTGCAGCAATCCTGCAAAGAAGTGAAAGAAATGTCATAGGCAATATTGCAGCAATAAACAGCACAGAAACGAAAACAATAAGATTTGACAAAGTTTTTGTTCTAATGATCTATTGATGCAAATCTTCACACAACGATTAGCGTAATCAATCGCTCACAGGAAAAAGGGGCTGTCAAGTCAGAAACAAGACAACCAATCTTCTTAAAACACATACTTTGCAAACAGTGAAAAATCACTAGATCTAGTGAAAAATCACTGGGTGTAGCACCAGTGGCAGACAGTTTCTGGGTCGTTCTAATATGTACAAATGTGACGTATAACGCTTAAAACACATCCACTGACCGCAGTAAAAAACCGCAGTAAAAAATTGTAAAAGTTTGGGAAGAAACAATATCTCGGGACTGTATAATCACAAAACCGCACGTGCAATAGAATGCCAAAACAGGCGTTGGCCTTGCTCTGGCGCCGCAGCAAGTACAATTAAGCCAGATGCAATAACTAATAACTAGGTGAGCGTTAGGGATCGGCCTGTCTGCCGGAAAAAAACACCATAACCACAAGTCATGATAGGCACAAATTTTTGAAAGAAAAGCTTTGGATGCATGTTATTCCAGTCACTTTTTGATCAAGATTAGAGAATACCGCTGTCGTAGAACTTTCGACGAACTGTCAGACTGATCAGCAAAGAACGCAATCAAGCGTGTCAACATCCCGAACAATTTTCGAACGTGTGCGAAACCGGGAACAGGTGGTTGTGCAAATTTTGCCTGAAATGCGGTTTATGTCCAATACAATTTGTAATCATGTATCCTTTGATCTTTTAGCTCAACATGTGGCTAGGCAGTCAAAATACTGAGGCCAATCAACAAATTTGAACATGAAACTACAGAATAAAAATCCCTCCGTTGAAAAAAGGTCCATTGCACTAAATGTTAATACTTATGCTTTTCAGAAAAAGAGTACCTTCGTACTGCCAATCGCACTGTTAGGAAAACTATCGTGCCTGTGGTTAACTCTGTTGCTAGAGCACAGTAGTAGCGGATGAGCCTTCAAGGCAGTAAAAGGATGATCAGGATTGGGTGCAAATTATATTAACATATTTTATCTCATGTTTCTTACAATAATTAACTTTGCAGCTACTCCCAATACAAGAAGTCGGGTGAGGCAAAGATCTCCAAAGCGCTTCAACTGCGAAGCATCACGACAATTTCACCAAAAAAATAGAAATTTTGAACAGCACTTCAAAAAAACGTATTTTTCAATCAATATTTGAAGCAAACACTTTCATTACATTACGAACAAAAGCATTCACAAGAGTACTAGTACACAAGAGATCGCTTTTCAATGTCATTTATACGACGTCTGGAGGTACGCACAGGAAATACGAGTAAAATCGCACGTCTTCAAGTCATGCTACAATGAAAGAGTGTGGGAGTGCCGTACCGACCAGTTCCCGCCCCACTATACCCCTGGTTTTAAACCTCTGGATGGAAACTATACTTTGTATGAAGGTTTTACTTAAGAGCTACAAAGTCCCATAGTATCAGAAATTAGGCCCATAGTAGTACCGTACCAGACATTTTTTGAAAAAATAACACATTTATTGAAATTAACTCTGAGTTAACTAAAGCACCTGTCTCTCAGTTGAAAGGCTGCAAGGAGAACGATACGACGAGATTGCGTAAACAAGGCAAACAGGCAGGCCTAATCTTTTTTTTCGCTGAGACATTTGTCACTGAAATACATTGGTCATTTGTCTCACAGTTGTATCAAAACTTGCCGTAGCAGTGTTCATTGGCCTATATTTTCAGACATTCTGACCGAAATGACTTAATTTACCTCACTTGTTCTAAAAGAAGGTAGATTTGCAACTTTTTGATTTGGGCCACTACTATTTGGTGAAATTCCCAACAAAAACATCAACGATATTGACCAGAGCAGCAACGAATTCTATCTTTATTTGATCGCAGCCCTCCCCAATTTACTTCTCGGCACTGTTCCACCGGGTACCCGGAACAATGAAATGAAGGGAGTTATTCCTGAACAGCACATGCGTGGTCGTGAACTTATACCAGCGCCCAGCAAACTGTATCACGCTTGTTATCGTCAGCGGAATCCACGGTATGCGCGTGTAGCACTGTAGCAAGCCAACGCAATTATCTGACAAGTACTTGCAACTTTCCTGGTCTACAGTATCGCTTACTAGAGCAAAGGTGATGCTTTATTTCAGATCAATTTGGTTTGCTGATTTATTTTAGGTGGTGAATAAAATCAAGGCAGATGATGGGGCAACAACACGTGATCCCGAACGAAAGAGCAAACATGGATTTTGCCGATTTGACTACTTTAACAAACTTATGCAAGTAGCTATAAAGAAAATTTCATTCACATTCGCTACTAACCGTTTTTTGGTATGTTGATGACAAAATTGGGACATTCAAGTTTATTTGTAATCAGCACTAGTTTCGTCTACTTTCATTTAACTTGATGTTTGTTTATTTCTTTATTGTTAAACCCGCATGAAATAGAGAACGGGCTTCTTAAATGTTTGACAACCACACCAACACGGAAGCACAAGCATGAAAACGCCAAATCATAGATGTAACATGAAAGCATCACGCCATCGTAGTTTCCGACATGAGATGTAAACGCACAGACGTCATACAATCCACGACATGTTCAGCCAAAGCAAATATGCGCTTGTGCGAAAAGCGCAGGAAAGAGGAGCTGTTGGTGAAAACACTCGGGGTATACTCAATAAATGCATTTATACTGTGCCAATGTGTCACAAATACATCCAAGAAATGGAAACGCACCTGCAACGCGTATATCACTAGACAACGCCCACTCCATACCGCCACCAAGGGCGAATCCGTCCATTGCGGCAATGGTTGGGACCGGGAAGTTAGAGAAGTCGGTTAACAAACGACGAGCTTTTGAAAGAAACGGCCCTACTTCTTCTGGGGCCATCTTGGCTCGTTCTTTCAAGTCGGCACCTGAGAAGGCGAGTATTAGAACTCTACGAAACAACAGTATGAACCACAGAAACTAAGGTCTAAACGCAGAATGCCAGCGGCGTACCGAAATTAGACGGGACGAGGGGAAAGACACAAGTTTGGCGTTCCCACCTAAGGTCTCCCTGGAGCAACTGTTCTGCGTTGAAGAAAGTAGTTGTGACATTCTTGGGCCTTTTCGGCCCTCCCAGTGGTTCGGCGTCCAGGGCATTGTTCCCGCTTGACCCTCTCGGAACGCCCATGGCTGTAACTACATTCCAAAGTCAGTCACTAATCGGTAGAGTGCTGTCGCTGCAGTAATAGCAGAAAAACGACTGCTTTCTTGATGCTTTGCTTGGTTCACAAGGTATTTTGAGAGGCTAAGCAAGACAGTTCATCGTGATGGCGACAAAGGAACTTTCAAACAATAGGCTACCTGCACAAAAAATGCCCGGTGTTGTGCTTCTCGAAATGATGACGCGTAAGTTTCTTTCGTACTTTAGTTCTTCTGTCGCAGCGATCATCTGACCGATAAACAGCAAAGCACAAATCACGACGCGACTTTAACTGCTCTCCACAACGTGAACTAACACCAAACGTGGGTGGCACAAAACTCATGAGCAACACGTGTCGGTGTTAAGCTACCGCATTTGCAGCTGTGAACCAGTCAAGGTTCCTTATGAAAATTCCTTAATAATAAAATGACGACAAGACTTGGTGGTTCAACAAAGCACCCTGCATGTGTCGGCAATCAGAGCGAGATATGCTGTTGACAGCTCCACACATTACGGCAGCAGTTCGGATGGTAGCGATGCAGCATTATACAGTACTTCAATGATTCGTATAATGGAATTTCGTTATGCCGACCCTAGTTTATTAGCAGAGCTTCTTACACAAATCTAGCAGAAGAATTTGAATTGTGATGCTGAAAAGAGACGGAAACTATGTCATCATCTTCAAAGTTAAAGAAATAGGACACTACAGAGGACAACGTGCGCACCAGTGGAATTTAAATTCTAAAAATCAAGCTACTTTTGCAAAGATCAAATTTTTGTGCTAGTTTGGCCAGTTGAGTAGATGCCTGGTGAGAACGGAAAGGTGTTTGGTTCTGCTGGCGCCACTGCTACCATCAAGAATTAACGCAAGGCCACCACGGACCAAGTGGTGCGATTATAGCACTGAGGTTTTTATGCGGCTTTAGTATGGAGCTAGTAAAGTCAACAAAGATGACTGAGAAATGTTTGACTTCGTCACATAGGCGTAGCCAGGGGGGGGGCCAGAGGTGCCATGCCCCCCCAAAATTTTTAGAAAATATAGTCATTTTGTGCTTTGAGAGGCGTGTTTCCAAACAAAGTTATTCGCCTAAACTCAGACACTTTAACCCCCCAAAAATTTTTGGGCTGGCTACGCCACTGCTTCGTCAGCTGCACTTTCGACGAGAAGCATGTAGGTTCAGACAACAAAATAATGTTAAATAAATTTATAGTGTTATGATCCCACTTACCATCTTCAAAATATTCTTGTTAAGGGAATTTTTTGCTCGAGGTCGATTGAACCCGAGAACTACGATTCCTACAAAAGTAAAAAAATCCCTTTGTGTTTATACAGATATGTCAGCATTCAGTGAATCTACCGGTAACTACAGCATCGTATATTAGGGCCTACGCCCAGGCCCGCAGCGAGGGTTCACGGTTTGGGAGGGGCGAAATACATTTTAGAGAGGCAAGATTTGTTTTATTGTATGTTTGAAACAAATTTTTCTGGACATAACAAAATTTAGGATGGCACAAAAAAATTGGGGGCACTGCCCCGAATGCCGCCTGGCTGCGCCCTGGAAAAATCTTTGCGGTGCATATTTTTATAAACCAACTGGCGTTGTGAGCCAAAAAGGTTCTGCACCGTTGGCTTAAACCAGGGGTGTACAACCTTTTACTATTGCCGGCCGCATTACTTTTATTTAAATGAAGTACGGCCGCCATTGAGTTCGAGCTATATTTATGAGATATTAATTTTATCTGGTATATGTCAAATTGCGTATTCATTCTATAACTCTTTGTGACATCACCATCCAGATTGTTACGCATCGTGTCGACTGATCTTCTTGCCTTGCGTTTGTTTCGCTTCAATATACGCCAGCACGGCCGCCAAATCTTATATTTTAAATTTCTTGTGGACGGCCGCAAATTTCATTATCGAAGGACGCATGCGGCCGTACTGTCGCAGGTTGTACACCGTTGGCTCAGACCATTCGTCTATAATTACTGTAGGCCCACAATCTAAACCAGTGGTTCTCAACCTTTTCTCCATCTCTCCCCCCGAAAGAGATTTTCCTTTGGCTCACGACCCCTTACTTTAAATAAGTTGCAAAAACAAATGCATAAACAAACACTAAGTCCAGGGTTTTGTTAAGGCGTTTTAGGGACCCGATTCGGGTCCCTAGAATCGGAGAAAATTATCATCGGGTCCCTAGAATCAGAGAAATCGGGTCCCTACAGGTCCATACCGGGTACCTAACATTTTCCTTTAAAAAAAACCTGCTGAGTGCATAGAGTACAAACACACACAGTTTGCACAATGTGGATAGATAAAAACAGACACAACAGAACAATAGCGAGTTGAGGTAGAACGGGGTTACAGACACTTTTTTAATACTATTGTTCACTAACCCGTAACACTTGGTACAACACTACATCCAGAGTAGGACACCGAGTCCAACCCTGGTCAAGGCCAGGTAAAGTACGGAAGTATTGTGGCATGCACACGCCCTCAAATAGACAAACACTGCAACGTCCGAGCACTCAGTCACAAATTCAAATGCGGTTGTAGTGTTCAAAGAATAATGACGAATATAAACAATCTGACTGCATCAAAGCACGCAAACATACGTTGTTAGAATTTCTGCATCGTTCAAGAAAGTGGTATATATTATTCACAAGGCCTCAAGGTAGGAATGTCGCATTTAACCTGATGAATACTAACACTCGCTCGACACGGCAGGTTGTATAGAGCTCTGCACCCAAAATTATAGGTCACTGATTGTTTGACAATTTTGGCCAATATTTGTTGCAACATTATTTTGCGGCATTAGATGAAAAACGCCTTCTTTTAAGCGACATTGTACAAGATTTGCCGGTAGTCATAGATATGCATGTTCCCACTCGGCCAGCATGCTTAATGTGTTGCGGTTGCTTGTTTTAGACTTGTGCGAACCTTTGCAAATTATTTGTTTGTTTTATTCACTCTGCATAGCTTTGCAATCGCACACTACTTCGCAGAGTGAACACAGATTACTCCGACTAATTGTATATCGGTTAAACCAGTGGTTCTCAAACATGTTCGAACCGTTGCCCTGATCAAGGTAGCGATTATGTCTTAATATCCTTACTATTTCGCAGTGATCGCTCATAATACAGAACAACATTGTGGTTTTGGTTCCGCGGTACCCCCAAAAATCTCATATTACCCCTGGGGTAATTTACCCCACTTTAGCAAGCACTGGATTAAACGCTATAACCGCGTTTTCGCATAAGATTCCAGAATCTCAAACCATTCAAACGTGAAAAAAATAGCAAGTTGATCGCACAAACCGGATATTTCAATAGAAATGTTATTTTAATTTTTAGATTTAAGCATTTATTCCGCGCCGCTTTAATGTGAGCAAAAGACACGGTTGCGAGATTAACCAGCTGAGTGTCGCCATTGGGATGGCCAGAAAGCAAAATTACTCGCTTTGGCCAAGATGTCGACGTCGTATGGTGGTCTGTAGCTGCTCAGCCGCATTTAAAAATTTATTCTCACATTCAATAAGAGTGTGGCTCAAGTCAGTGGCGTAGCCAGCCCGAAAATTAGGGGAGGGCCAAAAAAATTGGGGGGGGCCAAAATGTTTGATATTAGGCGAACAACCCTATTTTGTTTGGAAAAACGCCTCTCAAAGCACAAAATGACTATATTTTCTAAAAATGTGGGGGGCCATGGCCCCTTTGGCCTCCCCTGGCTACGCCTATGGCTTAAGTGCAGTTGATTTTTCATAAATATACATTGTCGCATCGCACAAAAACACGGCGGGAGTACTGTAGAAAAACATGCAGGTGTACGGCCACATTGCAGAAAGCTCGTCGAATTACTGAAAGCCAAAGCGGTATCGCACACTGCGTGGCGCTATGTCAAATGCGACAAGGGCACAGATGTTATTGTTAAAGGGACTTGGCACGCCGACTAAACAGTCCCCCTAGTTGCGCCCCTGAATGTTTGCATGCAGACTCGAATTCGGCCTGCAAAATTTCAAGATACT
>JGI24021J15306_10005413_pt1 | contig 15167 bp, 6 predicted proteins | sample Ectturendosymbi1_FD_15306 | JGI IMG/M metagenome (IMG submission 15306)
AACTTTTGAACCCGAAACCCCAGCAGGTCATCCAAAGTATCAAAAGACTCGGATTGTAGCCTAGTTTCCAGTAAAAACTTCAGCGAAATACTACCACCTACGGTTAGTGCCCAGGGCCAGGCAAAGTGGGCCAAGGTGGCCAAAAAGTCCTCCACTCATAACGTCACTCACAAAAAAACTGCACCCCCAGGGAAAAAATTTTTTTTTCGAGTGCAATCTACTAGACTGGCCAATCCGTTTGAGCTGCTGAACAGCTCTCTAGCGCAATGGGCGGAGGAGCTAGGGCGTTGATAAATCAACCGAAAACTGCTGTTTTTTTTGCGAAAATCGCCAAAACCAGGTGGCTCTAAAAGTGTTAAAAACTTACTTGTCAGTGGTTTACTATGACAACTAGAAACAATTTATCATTGCTTCACTCTTTGTACCAATGTTCAGTCTTGTGTACAGTGTACACCAGAGCTGGATCAATTACATCAAATCAGTTCACTTATAATTGTAAACTCCTTCAAAATTTTCAATTAGATTACAATTACTCTGTGCTAAAAATCTCAAATTATAATAATAATTACATTTATTCTTAAACTTGTAATTACAAATACATTTTAATAGAATAAGTAAGTGAAAACAATACATGCAGGTATGGTGGATGGTTCCTGAAGTGGTGTAAGGACAAGTTTCACATTAGTTATCTTTCAGTTTAAAGGTTTTAGCTTTTACATTAAAAATCAACAAATTGAAGAGTACATGTAAAAAGAAAAAATAGAAGAGATGCGTAAATTGTGATTACACAATACAGTACAAGAGGTACAGAAGACTTGAAATGCTTCAGCCGTAGACGTAGCATTATCTGACACAACTTTTGTTACTTTTTATGTTAATTTGAACATTTCTATACTATTGTCATAAGACTTGGCAATGGTACAAACAGGGTTGACTTGCTAAAATCATGATTTTTTTCAAATTAAAAATCACATTTTTTTGATTGAAATCAGAATTTTAATGATTTATATTAAATTTAGTGATTTTTATGATTATTAGGTTTAATGTGTCTAAATTTTGCAAGTTCTAATTTTATAGAATTTATTTTAATATAATGTTTTTGTGCTAGTGTTAACTCAAGTATATCAACTAGAAACATCTGGACTTTCATTCAATCTTTCTTTGAGCTTATGCAATGTCCCTTCGTGCAAATCAGTTCATAACACTAGTACAGGCATACAAAATAAAATATTTATTGAAATCACAATACTCAAACCATCAGTTCAGCAAATTTGTTGATACTCATACCATGTTACAAAGCTTGTACATACAAGCTTGTCAGCTTCTTTGGTGCAAAGTCTATTGTTAAAATTAATTATTATAATGTGGCTTTCACTAGTTTAGCTTCTGCAAAAATATACCTTACATGCATAAAACAGTAAAACCTGCAATATGTTACTGTGAATAAAAATATGTACTATAACTACTGTGTGTATGCAAGGGTGCATCTAGGGGGTCTGTTTGGCTGTCATGACGGGCCCCTTGTGCCATAGGTACTCAGCATTAAAGTCGATAAAATATCAAATGCTGTCACTGCAAGTCTCTAATTCAGGTGGCTTGGAACAGGCAACAGCATTTCCCTTCTAGCGTTGCATAATATTATTATGTAACAACAACATCCCTGTCATGTCTAAATAGCGCCTGCATAAGAGCTCCAATGCAAGCAAAGCTGTCAGAAGCTTGTACACTACCATGCTATGCACGATCAGAGCTGTTTTGTAATATTGTGCTTCATGGTGAGACGACACAATCTCCAATTGCGATTATGTTTTGTAGTTTGGGCCTAAATTTTATCCTCTGTTTACACCTACTTGGTTATGTTAAATTAAATAAGTTTAGGCCTTCTTCAGGGTCACACCAAGTAACGCAGGCACGGGTTCATTTACACTGAAGCTATATTTTACAAGTAATTTCTCATATTGAAAAGTGTTACAGCTATCCTCAGAAATTGTGGCCCCAATATTTGAACAAAGTATCAGTCAAACGTATTTCGGAAATAGCCTTTTAAGAACCGAGTAGTTGACGATGATGTTTTTTGTGCAAGAAGTCCTATAGCGATTTTGTGTAATTTTGTGTAATTCACATTATGATGTAAAACCATCAGAGCAATTGCAACTCAGTCGTTCTTCTCTGAAGCGATTTCGCAAGTAAGCACTTTCATCTTGGAGAGTGTTCCACAGATGCAATTGTGCAGCTGATTTTCAGCATCAAATTCATAAGTGTATGTACATATGGATAAACATCTCTTATTGCTGTATGGCTGACATTTGCTGAATGTTTGACAAGCTAAGTATCTTTTCAGCACCATGTTCATTAGAACAGGCAGCGATTGTCATGTAATAAACGTGCTGTGAACGAAAGCGATGGTAACTTGGAAATCTTTCCTTGCGTGTTATGACAATGAGATCAATCTAAAAGTTTGATTGGGTTTTAGGTAGAGCTTAGCTGATACGGCTTTTTTGAGCCAATACCGATGTTTTTATTTTTCATTGCCCAAAACTGATATTGATATTTTGCAAAGCTCAAACCACAGTTGAAAGACAAGTGTGATGAACTCAGTGTGATGAAGAAACATGCAACAATGAATTCTGCGCAAACCTGGGGTCACTAAGATAGTCAATCACCACAGAATGTAGATTACCCAAATTTGTCTATAGGCAGTCATCTGCTTACTGTGCAAGGCATGTAAGTGAATGTTACATCATAGACCGGTTTATTGGGACGATTGTGGAGTGGTCTGAATATTGTGCACTACTTGTTGATGTAGTCCTGTGTTTCCCAATCTTTTTTTGGCTAGCGCCCCTTTCCTGACAAATTTCTATTGCCCCTCCATGCCTAGCACACATATCAGCACAATTTTTTCATATTGTATATTTGGGATGTTTGAAAATGATTAAAACAAGAATGAGTGCAAAGGTGCATTTCACTATAAAACTTAATTTAGGAAATCAACTCATTTAGCAGTCGGAAACTGAGTTCATCCAGGGCTTGATTTCGTTTGAACAGCATTAAACTTTGACAAGAAGGTGAAGATTGCTGATTTGGCTTTAATGAGGTTAACACCATTCCCTTGCAATTGCAAATTAACTTCATTGAACTTCGTGAAGATATCTGTGGTCTGTGACAGCCAAGATACTGTATCCTTTGACAGCCAAGATACTGTATCCTTTGACAGTCGCCTTCTGTGTGCAGCAACAGGCGTACAAACTCTCTTCATCATTATCCGAGTGCACCACATTACCTAAACGTAGCAGAACACTTCTAAACCCTTTGGTGTCCTTTGATCAATTCCATTAATACTCTGCCACATTTTTATTAAATTTTGAGTTCGGAGCAGTTCAGGATTGAATTTAATCTGCATATTTTAAAAGTTTTTGAACTTAGTCGTGACACTTGCAGTTGTCCACTGGCTCTACCATCTCTCTCACTGGATTTCGTTGGTGCTGCTCAAGCTAAAGTGCGTTCTGAAACACACGTCTGTTTTCCAGAATCTTTTCGATTACGTTTAGGTGACCTATTCTTGTTGGCACCTAACACTATCTGTAAAAAGCTATAAATTGCCTTTTTACTTTCAAATTGAACTCGTACAAGGTTATTATTATATTTGTGATCATTAAACCACTCCATCCAAAATTAGCTCATGCTTTTTGGTTACAGGCTGAGTCTAAGTGCAAGCGTGCATTCTCAAACCTGACCAGCGATAGTCACTGTAACGAAATGGGCATTGTTAAGTAGCAGTTTACCCGTGCCAAGAAGTACAACTGTACAGGAAAATTCCAATCATAATCATTTAATTATAGAGGAGAACAGTTTTACTGTGCAGCTTACCTTTGGTGATGAAAACTGCGGTTCATCAATTTATCTCCTAGCATTTCACCTCTGTTTTGTTTCTAAAACGCAAAGCTTTTGCTTACAAATTACATGCATACATGTTTGTTGTTCATACTGTTTTTTGACAATTGGTCACTCAAAGTTAGTAAGACAACAGAAATGTAATTATTAACTGGGTCTCCTATTTGGCCCCAACCGCCCATTTCTGCTTCACCATTCCCCAATCGCCCATTTCTGCTTCACCGCCCACTTTGGGAACCACTGATGTAATCAAAGGGCTGCACGTAGCAAGGAACAATACAGAGAATTTGTATAAATCAATCAGAGCTGAAGTAGCAACTTGGGTTTCCGAACACTCCGTGCAGAAAACTAGCGTAGCAGCTTTTATGGGCAAATGCTGCAGATACTATAACAGGCAGAATTTTGCCAATATGATACTTCGGAAACATTACAAAATTCATTGGTTGATTTCTAGTCCTAAGCGAAAATGTGTTTTTATGCAGAAAAGTGATATTAAAAGCTGCCCTTCGGCGACAGACTCCCTTTTTCCAGGCTAGGTGCGCCTCTGTGTGTATGTACAGGCAACGGCATATATGTTTGATGGAATTTAGATGTAACTTTCACTTTAAGTTAGTCTGCACTTTCAAATTTATGGCATTTGAACAGTTCTGAGACTACAAGGGTTAGTGGTTTCAGCCCACATGTCATTTTTGCAGTTATTTAACAGGGAATCCGTGACCTCACATCAGCTCTGATTAATGAAACTTTAATTGCTTTTAACTTATGTCATCGTAAGAACTTCTTCTGTTCTGTACTAATGTAAGTGAAAACCTATTAGAATGCTAATTAAATGTGTCACAGAAATAACACAAGACTTTAAAACTGCATACATTTTGCTTGATATTTGATTTTTTATTGCAAATCACTGATTTAAATCAAATGATCTAAATCAATTAACCCTGGTTGCAAGGTGTATGCTTGTCTAAAAATGAGTCTGTTGCCAGGACAAAGATGCGATGTTTCCATTTTGTATTAATGAAGTGAGCAGTGATGTCCTCGAAAATTGCCAAAATTCAGTTTGTCTGGAAATCTAATGTTAGGTTACCATGTCGCAAACATCGAAGTTCAAATCACACAAATTCTTTTATTTGTTAAATGACTGTTCGTATAAATAATATTTAATTGTAGAACTAATTGTATCTAATTGGAACTTGTTATTCCAATGACATGTCATTCCATTCACAAAGTTTTAAATGTTTGACTGTCAACAATACTTAGTGGCAACTGGTCACATGCAACTGGTTTTAGCAGAGCATGAAAAAATGTGAAAAAACATTGTGTGTATTGCATGCAGCACATGAAGGATACAACACTTCGTTGCCTTGTCTTAACCTTACATCAATACAGTACATACTTCTACTTTTATGTGGTTTTAAATTTTTGAATGCTACAGCCATTGTTAGCTCTTGTTGACTTATCCAAGTTATGGTTTTGTTAGTGGCCACAGAACACTGTAACAAATGCTTACAATCTCACTGTTTTGTGGCTTTCTCATATCGCAAACATTCTCGTTGACTTATATATAAACTTTCAAATCAGCACATCATGTACGAGCATTGCGTGCTGACTTCGCTCTGTGCCTGGATATTGTGTATGCATTTGTGCTGTGTAGTTGACAAGTTCTGTGTATCATGCATCTATCTTGCAATAAAATCTGTAGCAGGTCACATGCCAAGTGTAATATTGATATTGTTTGTGCTTTTTTCAAAGTCTGCGAAATTGTTGAAAGTACATATAATTGTAATATGGTCAAAATTTTTTATAAATTGCAATTACATGAAAATATGTAATTTATTACATTCAATGAGAATTGCAATTGGTCCAACTCTGGTGTACACTGTAGACTTACTGTACATTGCAAGAATAAATGTCTGTAGTTCTGCAATGAGAAACTGTCACTACAGTATGACAAACAAATCTAAACCAAAGGGACAATATGAGTCGGAAACTGTTTTTCTTTCAGAAAAAAATTAAAACAAAGAAAAATTCAAACCAGAAATCAGAAAAGAAAAATTTCACATTGAACTCTCCCGCTTTTAATTGCAACAACACAATTGGTGTATCTTTTTGCCCCCAAAAGTATAAAGAACCTGCTCCATCCAATGTACTTCTAAATGGCGTACATGTAGAATGTGTCTATAATTACTGTACATTTACTTCAAATTTCATAATGTAAAATTTTAATATACTTCGGAGCACCTTTACTTATCCCAAGGGGTATATGTATCCTCATTTTAGAGCCACTATTCTAGCATGTACTATGCTTTTATGTGCAAAGCATGCAGAACATACTTAACATGTTCGCTGCCAACATACGAATATATCGTACTTTGAATTCAGCCTAAAATCAAGCAGCTTTCACGTGTCTTAGTGAAGCCATAACTCCTCTGCTGATAGCGCTAGTGAGCTGTTCAAACCTCAAAAGACTAGGCATGGAGTTGCAAAGTGGCACAAAGATAGTGGCTCACGTGGTTTTAAAGCAGTGGTTCTCAAACTTTTCTGCACGTTGACCCTCAGTTAAAGTATATAATTTTCTGTAGACCCTGTGGCCTAGCTCAACAGTTACTAATGCAAGGAAAGTATGTGTCAAAATAAATTTGAGTACTTTTACTTGAAATGCATGATAATTAGGGCAATCAAAAGTCAATAAAGTCGAAATTCTTTTGCCTTTTTTAAAGTTCATGAAATGTCCACAAACCAGGTTTCACACTGATACCATGAGTCACTCCAAAGTTATTAGGTAAAAAAGTTAAAACTTATAATTAAGTCAAAATTTATCGTTAGGTTAAAATTTTAGGACAGCAAACTTTTTTTATCAATATCTTATATAGCTACAACAACAGATTTTTGGTATGTTTTTGCAAGTTTAGTTGCAGCTCTGTAGTAGCTTTTGCAGACAAGCAACTTTTTGTTTCATTTCATCAGAATAGAGATTTTTAAAACCTATCGGCTTGATTTCTAACACTGTAGCCTATGTGAATAGGCTTTGTATTCCGCATTTCAATCGCAAACACAGGAAATTGATAGGTCAAAATGTCCAAATTTTAAAGTCAAAATTTTGAGGTTAGGCCAAAAAATTGGTTTCCCTAATGATAACAAACAGAACAGTTTTCATAAAGTCATCACAATGGATGATTTAATAAAAAGCTATTTGAATTGAATGTACTTTTAAACTACCGTAGCTAAGATTTCATCAACCCTTTTAATTTTATATGATTTGTTGAATAACACCGTGTGCATTCTTTGCCCAATTAACAATAATTTTGAATTGGAGTCTTCACTGCTCCAGTAGACGCCAGCAGTTATTCATTGACCCCCTGGACATTCAGTTATCCCCATTTGACCCTGTGACTGTTCATCAACCCCTTGGATGGTCCAATTGACCCCTGGGGGTCAATTGACCACTTTGAGATCCACTGGTTTAAAGGGAAAATCCACCGGCACCAAAGGTGCTAAAAAAAACTAGTAAACCCCCCCAAAAACCCACTCATTATTTTTCCTTTAAAACAATCTACAACAAAGCACAGTGTAAAATAAGAAGCACACAAATGTTTTTTGAATGAAAGTTTGCATTGCAAGCTGGATATATACAAACAATTTTGGCTGATGGCACAAAAAATAGTCAATAAAATTGCTTTAGGTCCCAGGCCAAAATTGCCAGACATTAAATGAATTGCATCTTCTTAAGAATTATATAATAGCTTTCATTATGTAATTCTGAAAATGGTGATATTGCATGATGGAATACAAACAACTCAGAAATCGTTGTTTGTGTTTTTCTTTTCGTTTTTTAAAAAAACAAAGTGTTTTTAAAGAAAAAAACAAAAAACAGATGGATTGCGCTTTAAAAACAAAACCGGTTTTTCTCAACCCTGGCTGATATAGAGGTTGTATAGCCAATAACAAGTGGAAAAGTGATTTTAAATTATGGTGTGAGGTGAATAGTAGAAAAATGTTTCTGTGTAACTAGTCTTAACATTTAGAAATAAAAGTGTTCAAAAAACAAATATATTAAAACAATGCATTGCTTGATAAACTTTTTACATAATGCTTCGTGTTTCATAGAGGTAAAAATTCATAGTAGTTATACACAATGTCGTCTTCAAGATTTGAAGTTGAAAAAGTTGCTGGGGATAAAGACATCCCTCCTGTATCAAATACTGAAATGGTTTCCAAATATGAAAAAACTGCTGAACCCTGTATGTTGGAAAGTAAACATGAAGCTGGTGAAAATGTTTTAGATCCTCTTGGCAATGCTGAATTTCTTGTGATGAATAACATTCCGCAGAACATTGACAAACATGAATCAGATGACAAAAGCTTGAATGTCAACTGCGAAAAAGAAAAAGTTTCTGAGCAGAATGTGAAAGGAAGGTTTCATGTAGAGTTTGTGGATGTGCCAAATAAGGAGAAGTCTGGTTTGTCATCTCCTTCTCATGATACTCATCAAAGTGATTCACATGATACTCATACGAAAACATATTATCAGCGAACATTTGGGCACAATACGCAAGAAGCAATACCTATGGTGGCCTACTACCGAAACAGCACCTCAGTTTCAGGAAAAAATTCGCGACCCAGTTTAAATCAGCTGCATGATGCACAGGATGACGTGGAAGCACCTTTGCATGATGAGCCATTAGAAACACAGCTGAATGATCGTGAAAAGTTGGTTGCTGAGCCACCTATCAAGTTTGGCTGGATTAAAGGTGTCCTTGTGAGATGCATGTTGAACATCTGGGGTGTCATGTTGTTCCTCAGGTTGTCATGGGTTGTTGGGCAAGGAGGCATTGGAATGACACTTCTCATCATTCTATTATCTTCAGTTGTTACTGTTATAACAACTTTGTCCATGTCTGCAATTTGCACCAATGGTCAAGTCAGAGGGGGTGGAGCTTATTACCTTATATCACGTAGCTTGGGCCCAGAATTTGGAGGAGCAATTGGTCTCATTTTTTCTTTGGCAAATGCAATAGCTGTTGCAATGTATGTTGTTGGATTTGCAGAAACAATTGTGGACTTGTTGAATGAACATGGTTTGTCAATTACCGGAGATAAAGTTCATGATGCTCGTATAATCGGTTCTATCACTGTTTTATTTCTGCTTGGAATTACTCAGTTAGGCATGGCATGGGAATCTAAAATGCAGCTAATTTTGTTGGTAATACTATTGATTTCCATTTTGAACTTCTTGATTGGAACATTTATTCCTGCTAATGTTGGGAAAAATTCACATGGTTTTTTTAACTACCAGGGGTCCATTGCAGCAGAAAACTTAGGCCCTGATTTTCGGAATAGTCAAAGCTTTTTTTCACTGTTTTCAATTTTTTTTCCAGCAGCAACAGGCATTTTAGCTGGATGTAACATATCTGGAGACTTGAAAGATGCACAGTCTGCAATACCTAAAGGAACTTTGTTGGCAATCATCATAACAAGTGTTGTTTATGCTATTGTTTCTGTCATATTAGGCTGTGTTCAAGTGCGGTTTGCTTCTGGGAACATTGCAGATTTTGTTGGTATTCAAAATGCTTCATCTCTGAATTGCACAAGTGCTGCATGTCAGTTAGGTTGGAAATACAATGTATCTCATGTGCCTTGCATTGATTCTGCAGATGTGGAGCCAAGCCAAAAGTGTTTTTCCAGTGGACTTTTGAATGACTATCAAGCCATGCAAAAAATAAGCTGGTTTGGGCCTATAATTGTAGCTGGTATTGTGGCTGCTACACTATCTTCCGCATTGGCAAGTCTTGTGAGTGCCCCTAAAATTTTTCAAGCAGTATGTAGAGATGGCATATTCCCAGCAATTGAATTCTTTGGTAAAGGGGCTCCTGGCAGTGATGAACCACGTCGAGGATATATCCTTGCCTTTATAATTGCTCTTGGGTTCATTTTGATTGGGAGCCTCAATGAAATTGCACCAATCATATCAAATTTTTTTCTAGCATCATATACATTAATCAACTACTCATGCTTTTCAGCTTCACTTGCAAAATCTCCTGGTTGGCGACCTGCATTTAAGTATTATAACATGTGGCTTTCCCTCCTTGGTGCTTTGGTGTGCTGTGCAATAATGTTTGTAATTAAATGGTGGGCTGCTCTTATCACGATTGTCATTGTTGCTGCTCTGTACAAATATGTGGATTACAAAAAACCAGATGTTAACTGGGGATCATCAACACAAGCATACATTTATACCCAGGCCTTAAAACATACTTTGAAACTAACTTCTGTTGATGAACATGTGAAAAATTTTCGTCCACAACTTCTGGTCCTTTCAGGGCCACCAAATCATCGACCTGCTTTAATACAATTGGCATCACAAATAACAAAAAATGTATCACTGATGGTGTGTGGTAATGTGACACCAATTTCCCAGTCTAAACAAGCTTTGCGAACAAATTTGAAAGAAGTGGAACAAAACCAATTGTGGCTCAAAAAACAGCATTTGAAAGCATTCTATACATCAGTTTCAGCTGATTCTTTAAGTGGTGGAGTGGTTACCCTGATGCAGCTTGCTGGTCTTGGCAAATTGAGAACTAACACACTGTTCATGGGCTTTAAAAACAATTGGAAAGATACACCTGGCCAGGAAATTGTTGAATACATCAATTTGATACACAATGCTTTTGATTTGAACTATGGAGTTTGCATCTTAAGAATCAAAGAAGGATTAGATGTCTCACAGTACCTAAACTACAGTGACATTGGAATTGTAGATGAAAACAAAACTTCTAAGATTAGCAAGCCCTCTAACACGCATATTCCTGCTGGTAGTAAAATAGATTGCTCAGAGGAAAACTTAGCCAACAAAAGATCAGAAAAAGGCAGTAGTACCAAATTGGTTCGAAATGCTTCTGCTGGAAAAGCTCTTGTTGGAGAGGTTAATGCTGCAAAGCTCAAAGCCACTTCACAGTTTCAGACCATACAAGAAAAAAAGAAAACAATTGATGTATGGTGGTTGTTTGATGATGGTGGATTAACAATATTGCTGCCATATTTATTGTCTAACAAGCAGCAGTGGTCTGGGTGCAAAATGCGAATCTTCACTGGAGGTAAGATAGAAAGAATTGACAAAGACAAACGAACAATGGCGCAGCTTTTGACAAAATTCAGGATTAATTTTGAAGATGTGATTGTCATTGGTGACATAAATAAAAAACCTAAAAAAGAATCAATCCAAACATTTGAGCAAATGATTGAGCCTTTTAGGTTATTTGAAGAAAGAAATGATGTAAAGAATGATGGAAATGAAAATGATTGGAAAATAAGTGATAGTGAGCTAAAACCACTAAAAGAAAAAACTTACAGACAAATTCGATTGCAAGAACTTTTGCAAGAACATTCCAAAAATGCAGCTTTGATAATGATGACTTTACCCATGGCAAGAAAAGGCACATGTTCAGCACCACTGTACATGGCTTGGATAGAAGAGCTTACTAGGGATCTGCCTCCTATTGTTTTGCTTCGAGGAAATCAGAGTAATGTTCTAACATTTTACTCGTAGCACATGTATCAATTTTTTGTATTGCTATTCCTTGATGAAGCATGTTGAATGGTGCTTTTAACTGATGTTTTCAATCTCAATGTGAGCTGAAGTAGTAAAAATGCAAGTGTCAAGTATTGATTGTTTTGTAATATCACAATTGGTAGACCATGTATGTTTTAATAGTGTCAGTGAAAATCTCACTTGGTGTAAGAATTTTTGTTTGCTCATGTGTTTTTGTTTGCATTTTTGGTTTTGTTGAATTTGTTGCTCAGTGTGACTCACTTTTTTAGGAAGTCACCTTGTGTACAAAAGCACTTCATTCTTTTTTGCTGATGAGCTTGTTTTTTATGGACTCTATGCAGATGGTTTAGCTTGTTTATTTTTGATCCACAGTAAAAATTTGTGTGTGGTCAAATTGGCATTGATGGTAATGCCATAATCTTCCATAGCCAGTGTATAGTTTATGTGCACGGCTTCATTAGAAACCTTACAAATATGACATACCATTTGGATCCTCAAGTAAAATATGGAAATTACACCATTGCCTATTGCAGTTGAAAAATAATGTAATAAGAAAGCATGGAAATCATTTGCTCATTTAATTGTTCATGCTTTTACGTCTTAGACTTCTTAGAGTACAGCTTGGAAAAATGTTGTATAATTGTATGTAGTGTTAACAAACTATACCACCAGAGAAAAACAGACAACATGCAAGGCAAAAGTAGAGTGGCACTAATGACCATCTTAGAAATAGCTTTATCCAAGCTCATGAATCACTGCACCATAAACAAATACAGTGGAAACGGCTTGATAGAGCACCCTTGGGAATAGCAAAACCTGCTCTAATAAACAGTTGCTCTTTTATCCGATGAGAACTTTTTGCAATGAAAATAGGGTGTCATTCACACCAGGGGTCCACCAATACACATCAATATCAGGGTATTGTATTTTGTTCTTGTTGTGAGTATTGTGCACAGTATTGTAAAAAGAAAAGTAACTGTCTTTTTGCAATACTTTTGCCATAATGTTTTGCACAGCAGCTGTTGTGGTGGACACTGCTCACTCTTGCCTCTCTTCAGCACAAAAGAACTGGTCAATTTTTGATTGTTTTACTTCATTTTGGCGCTAACTGCATCACGTCTAACTGCTCTAATAAGTGGTGTGCCAGCTCTAATAAGTGAAAAATTTATAAGAGGAAAAAGGTAGGATCGTTTTTTCCAGCTGAAACTGCTCGAATAAGTGGTTTGCTCTATAAACCGATGCTCTATTAAGTGGTTTCCACTGTACCTCTACTCAATACAAGTGACACTGCTGGAAATAATAGGCTTGAATATATTCATGATGATTTCAAAGTTATCATTAGATGTTTTGTTAGTAGAAGTACTTTTAGTCAGTACATCATAGTAAAAGGGCTGAAGGGTTTTAGAAGCAAATGTTTTGGGTGAGATGGGAATGTATGTAATTGAAATAACAATTAAAAACTTCCAAACTCTTAACACCTTCGGTGCCAGTGTGCAATATATTTGTGCAGTAGAATTTGCCTAATTTGTCACGTTGCGGGGATTAGAAAAAAGTGATGATTTAGGTGAAGTGATGAATTATGCAAGCAACCTGAAATGAACTGCAGAAAGTGCTACTCAACCTGAATTTTAATTGGGAAAACTTTTTCATCATTTAAATTAAACACTTAAATTCCTTTACTTTATCTCGACTTTTCCATTTAATCTAACACCTTTTAAATCCTTAAACTTTAAAGACTTTCTGCATTCTCTCAACGGGGAGTTGGGTTGCGCGTCGCACCTCATGTATAAATTCGATAAACAAATTGTGAGGTGCCACACTTCTCAGATAAAAATCCTTTTGTTTGAATTCCCACAGGTGTTAAACTAGCTGCTTAAACATCAACAGTGAAAGTGCAAATAGCGTATTAGTCGAACAAAACGCTTCTCAGGGATAGAAAGGGATAGAAAAACGCTTCTCAGGGATAGAAAGAAGTGACCAATTGAGCAAATTAGACAATGACTAATTAGACAAACAGAAATGCATACAAAAGACGGAAATTATGCTAGTAAATGAATTGAACGAATTGACAATTTAAATGATTACAAATTAGACAAATTTTACTGTACTTCCAAATCTTGTGTGAGTCACATTTTCACGCCACTTTGCAACTCCATCACTTGCCATGCGATTGAGCTAAAGAGCTGTTCAAACCCTCAAAAGATGCGGCAAGTTTCTCATTTGGATTTTTAAAAAAATTGTAAAGTTTTGGATTTTTTTTGTGGGCAACGTCATAAGTGGGATAGGCGTTTTTGGCCGAGGTCATTGGGCTCTGGGCTGCAACCGCGAAAGCCAATTTTTGATTCAAGTTTTTATTGGAAACTAGGCTATAATACAAGTCTTTAGAGCCCTTGATTGGCTTTTTAGCATTTTCTGGTTCAAAAGTTATGGCCTAAAAACAACAAATTAATTAACTAGTCCCCTATTAAATTACACATTTTTTTGGCCATAACTTTCAAACCACAAATGCTAGATGGCCAATCAAGGGCTTTAAAGACCTAGATTATAGCCTAGTTTCCACTAACAATTGACTCAAAAATTGGCTCTTGACGTTGGCGTTCGGGGCCTGGGAACATGTGCCAAAAATGCTTAAACCAATCCCACTTACAACGTCACCCACAAAAAACCCAAAATCTTAAACTTTCAATTTTTAAACAATCGAAACTACAAGACTTTCTGCATCTTCTGAGCATTTGAACAGCTCTATTGGCTGGTGAGTTATGTTTGTGCAAAGTGACATAAAAAAGTGGCTCATGCGGGTCTTATGGTGTTAACAAGGATTTTATACTGTTAGGAAGTGCACAAAGTGGTAGTTATGTATTTTTGCAGGGGATGCAAGATCAGCTTCTAAAGTTCTAAATCTGTTGCTTCTTGTTAAGGGAAGTGGTAGTGAAAAGGTAAATAATAGATGCACCATATCTTAAATTGTTCCAGTGAGATTTAGGCGAGAAGATTTGCTTGGTTAAATTTGGTTACATATTTTATCTACATATTTTTGCATCTCTCCCTAGAAAACGTAAGTGAAAAATGGTATTTTAAAAACAAATCTACAAATCAATTTGTTTCAAAACTGGATGTCTCTAAGTAATTAAAAATGCACAGACTTGGTTTTGATAAACATGCTCATAAAATAAAAGTTTAAGTTTACAAAACATTGGTGATATTTATTTCAGTAATCTTAATGTTTCTTGTTTTGGTGTAGCTATTTAAAAATTCGTACTTTTTAGCTCGCATGGTTTTGTTGTAATGTTGTGAACAAGAAAAATGTGGAGCTGTTAGTTAACCTTGTTTCTATAGTTTGGTATTAATTGTGTTTGGGCATACAAACTTGCTTGAACACATCTTTTGTACTCACCACATACTGCTAATTTCATGTGGTACAACATCTTAAAAAACAGCAAGAAGATGTACGATGTTATTCCTCTTTGTCAATTTGCTTAATTCGTCACCTCTTTCTATCTCTGAGAAGCGTTTTGCTAGTCTAATTCGTCATTTGCAGTTTTGCTTTTGATGTCTAAGCAGCTAGTACGTGTGGGAATTCAAACAAATTTAGGATCTTTATCTGAGAATTGTTGCACCTTGCAATTTGTTTATCGAATTTATACACAAGGTTCAAAGCGAGACCCGACTCCCCATTGGGAGAACGCGGAAAGGTTTATTAAAGATTTCAAACGTGCTTGATTAAATGGAG
>JGI24021J15306_10005415_pt1 | contig 15166 bp, 9 predicted proteins | sample Ectturendosymbi1_FD_15306 | JGI IMG/M metagenome (IMG submission 15306)
CGGACAACCTTCCAATCCTCGCAGGCATCCAACCTGCTGAGCTTCGTCGCAGAGGAGCCACACTATCTCTAGGACGCCATGCCATTGGAGCCTAGACACTTGCTCCACTCAGCTCTAACCCGTCCATCGAGTGCAGATGCACGGCGCCTCAAATCGAGACACCCATTTGTAACCGCCGCACAACAACTCACCAGTTTTTCTGACAACAACATACGCGCGGCGCAGTGGGCGGATCATCAATGGAACGCGGAGTGGGCGGACAACCCCACAAGACTCCTCACTTCAATTCCAGACACCGGTTCACACACCCCGGAATGACCCTCCCATGAAGAGCTTGGGTCCGGCTCAACCCCCTCCGCACCGGTGTCGGACGTTTCCGCTCCTGGCTGTTCAAATGGGGTATGGCCTCATCTGCGGCCTGTGAGTGTGGTGCAGAACAAACCGTCGACCATGTCGTCCTCCACTGTCCAATCCATCGACCCCCCCGCGGACTACACGGCCTGACGGTTCTGGACGATGAGACAATCGAATGGCTGCTCAAGATCTGCCCCGATATCGAGGCGGGCTAGCAGTGGATAAAAGAAGAACTCGCTCAAACGAAAGAAGAAGATACGTCATTATCTATTGCAAAATTTTAATAATGCATATGCCGACATAATGGTATAAATCTATCCAAGGTTTGATGAGCAAGCTTGACAAAATCTCGGTAAATTTAAAAAACTAGTTGTATAACTTTTATTCTGCGCGAAAGCAATTTAAATTGTTGATATCATGTTCGAAATTTTGCTGTATATCCCGAATTTTATTGCGCAGTACCAAGAAATGGTTAAATAAAATTACTGAATTGTAATTTGATTTTTCATGCTTCGTTGTTGCTGGTAGTTTGACTGTATGTAGTCTACTTNTAAGTGATAATAGAAACCTTTATCACNTACGTTGGTAGAGCACAACAATCAAACACAATTTCATATANATACCTCAGGCAGTTTGACCTTTTGTGCAGGTCTTCTCTTCGCATAGTTACCATACACTGTATTGTATTTCGTTGAAATCAAACACACCTACTTACAGTTTAAGAGCAGTCAGTCAGCCTGGATGTTTACGAAAACTCGCAGCTGGTCCCAAAATATTCACTAAGCTTCAACCATTGCAACATACAAAGATCCCAGGCTTTGTAATTTCTTCCCTAAACAATTCCGACGCTTCGCAGAGACTTTTCCATCAAGAATTTGTTATTTCAATCAACTCCCTTTCAGAGCTCACAAATACTTGAGTCCAGTATGAACTTTTTAGAAAACATACAATCTGAAAAATGCACACAAACTAAGCAGCACACATACTAGCACTGCAAAAACGTAACTGAAGTCCATGAGAAGAGCAAGTAAACTTCAATACGTTTCTACTTTTGCCAAAAAGCATATTGAACATTAACAGATTCTTAAGCCTTTCAAGATTAAAACATTGCAGATTGAAATGAAAATTCAGATCTTAAGGATTACATGGTCAGCGCAAAATTCTAGGTGCCACTGAAGATTTACGCTGCACAACAACATAAATTGCACTGAATGGTAAAAATTCTGATAACCAGGTTTGCAAGATATTTATTTGCACATTAAAACATTGAAACGTATTGCATTATCTCCAATCTTCATGAGAAAGAAAGCAATTCTTGATATTGTCTCATATTTTGTCACATCCAATTTTTGCTTTTTCAAACACCCACAAAAGATTTGGCTAGCAGTTTAATTTTTCAAAGATTTACTTTCACTGTACAAACGTGAATGTGTTTGTGAAACGTGAAAGCAAAAATTTAAGACACGAAATATTTTTGGTTATTTTCAAACAGTTCTTGCCTACAGCACTCTTACAAGAAGCTAGAATTTAAAGAATGTAAAACATAAGAAAACTGGCAACAGTTTCTGTATATGAAGTTTCTGCGCTTTATGTGAATATCTATTTTTCCTGCATCGTTGTCAGATGTTAGCAGTACTTTTCAATAGACAGAAAATCCTTCGAAAGGAAAACTTAGGTTTGCTCGTAGTCATAGTAAACCGACGTTACGTCTCATAGTAATGTGAGTCGTGCGTCACTTCTAACTCGTAGCCCCTCGAATTGTAGTATATTCCTGCTAAGTACGTGTGCTGTTACAAAATTAAAAGCGTTGTTTTTCTATTGTTGCTGATTGTCCTCAGCTCTTGACCGTGCTACTTAGTATCATTGTTGATCCTTTGACCGAAACCGTGTGTTTTTTTTTCAACTTTTCCAGTTTACAAAACATTATTTTACATATAACAAAAGTCCTCAGCAAAGACTGAGGTATTTCCTGGGTCTGCTACCTTTTTTAGAATTCAGCTGTTGTGAAAAATCTTTGAAATCACTATTGATAACTTCTTGCTTTTTTGATTCACCGCCACATTTATACTGCATTGGTTTAGTTCTTGAGCGTGACATCTTTTATTCACCAAGGTGAATGTTTGTCTTGTCCGAGTACCATTCTTATCTTACAGGGAAAAAATTCAGTGTAAATTCGCTTGATATTGCACACATTACACAATCGGTGGTCAAAATCACTTTAGAATTTACTTTCTCTACGCGTATTACGCAAACTTTTGCTCCATTCAATTCGTTTTCATTTATTTTCACATCCGCTTTTTTCCTAGTTAGGGTCGCAAGAGCACCAGCCCTGAGAGGTCTTGAATACCTCACGGTTTTCAGCCACCAGTGATTGCTCCACTGACTCCACAGCATTACGGAACCAAGCAAGATCTGAGATGTAATCACACCACCTGGTCTTTGCTCGAACTCTGGGACATTTTTCCATAGGTGTACCCGGCAGGACTTGCCTCGTCACTCTTTCTTTGGGATATTCTGGTCACGTAACCGAACCATCGTAGCTGGAATCCTTCCATTCGGAAGAGAAGTTACTCTGCAATGAAAGGTTGTACGAATTTTACAGATGTGCGTTTCGTCGCATTGCCACCTCGTGAAATCTTCGTATAATCCCATCTCTTCCGCTAGTCTAGTACTTGAGGTAACACTCGTTCACTCTTTTCTCAAGATTCATGACCACAAGTGAGGATTGGAAGAAAGACCGATTTAAACACTGAGAGCTTTACGGTGGTTGAAGGCTCTCTGTTTGTGACTACGGAGCGACAAAGTTTACGTCATACCGTGTTTGCCTTACAATCCAGCTATCAATATCCCTGTTTTGTCTTTCGTCACTCGTGAATACCATCCCAAGGTACTTGAACTTCTTGACCAGTTGCAGTATATTAGTGATCACTTTTAGCATACATCGACCTGGGTTTCTAGAAAGGCATAAGTCTTATTTTAGTGCTAATTTTCACTCCCTCTTGATTGTACGCAACTGAAAATCGACCAAGTGCATGCTGAAGGTCCCATTCAGAGGATGCAGGTAGCAGGTTTTCTCATTTCTACCCCTTTTGTTCCAACTGCACTAAACTGAGCTGTATTTTGTGGTTCCACTGGTACTTTAAACTCGCTTATGGTATCACAGCTATGGAGTGATTAGAGGCGCCAAAAAGTCGTTTTCATTGCTGGTGGGATTCGAACACTTTCAGCAGCTTCAGCTATAGTTTAGTTTGCTGAGAACAATGCAGGTGACTCAATGTGCGTCCTTCATTGAGTGACCTAACTTTGGGCCCAGAAATACATTTCGGTTGGACATAGCTGATGTACAGAAGACTATGAAAAGGAGTGGTGAAACACGCACTTTTGTTGAATTTCAACACCATCGGCGAATGGTCATGATTGGATGCCACCGACAAGGACGCAAATTTCTGAGCAGGGATACAGTGAATTGACAGCTGCAATAACAGCAACAGGCAACCTTCAGGATCGTACTGCCGCAGCCCTCCCCAAAGCTTTTCCCGTGGGAGTCGATCGCGTGCTTTTTCGAGGTCGACAAAACAGGTGCAGACATCTTGAACTCCTTCCTTTTTCAAGGCTGTATCTATTTAGGTCGGATTTCAATCACAACCTGCAGCCTTCCCTTCTTTCAGTGTTGTGACAGCTAGGAAAACTTTGACTGCAGTGATGGTGTTTTCCTTCTCCGACCGCATCTCATGTGTCTGATAGTATGATAGTGGCTGAGTTCAAATTAATTTTTAAATACTCTTGCCATCTCGGATGTCCTTTCATTGCTGAGTAAAACACCGTCTCGGTCTTTGATGCATCTACCAGCAATAGATATTTTGCCGCGAAGACGCCGGGTGTTTTTTCAGAATACTTTGTTTAATTGCCAGTGATTGCAATCTAATTTATGTCCTAAATTCTCCCAACGCTGCATTTTGGACTTTTTACCACTTAGCTATGCACTTTCGAGCTTCAGCGTACCGCGTCCGCGAATGCAAGGGTGCAATTTGATTCTGAAGTCAGGCCTTAATCGGAGAGCATCTTTCACCTTATCCCACCAAGGGTTTACTTTTTTGCCATCTGCCACCACAGCGTGTCGTTTCTGTCCACATTCCCGACTGATGTAGTTACACCTAGTCAGAGCGAAAAAATTGAAATTAATTTACATCGTGATGTTCCATTTCGACTGACTGTTGTTCCATGGTCAGTTTTATCTTGTTAGAAAAGTAAACTTGTAATGTTCTAACATTAAGTAGGAAGCTCAGTCTTATGAGACTGAACACATCCTGAAGGCTAAGAAACTATTAAAAAAATTTTGTAAACATATGTTCGCATAGTTGTTCAAACAAAGTTATGAACAAAACTTATATTACATGAAAAATGGAGATGTGTAAGGTAACAAAAATGGCGCAACGTATCAAACGATAATTCGGAAAATGCGGAAAAGTGATGTGCAGGAAACAAAGTCGAAGCGATCTATGAATAAACTTAAAGGATTGTTGCAGATAATCAGAACGTGCAATTTTTCTGTATCGTCCAGGTTTTCTGTCACGAGCATCAGTTTCTTTTTTATTTTTGACGTGCCTTTGTTTCTCAGTTGAGAGCATATAAAATCATTTTAAAATCAAACAAATGGTTTTTTCATAAGACGTGTCATTTAGTATTTGCCAAAATCGTCAGTTGCTCAGGAATTTAGTTTGATTTGAAAAAATGTTTGACCTCAGAAAGATATGCGAGTGACGGCAGGTTTAATCAGTAATTAAAAGGCTTATTTTTTTCTTACGAGTGAAGATCAAAAGGCTTTAAAAGAAACCAAGTATTATTTTATTTAGCAAATATGAGACGAACAAATGAAGCTTTTTTATGAGAAACAAATAAAATTGTTCACTGAAGTAGATCGAGATTACAGAACAAAGCTTGGCCATCCACATTTAAATATGAAACGTGTGTAAATATGATGTACTTGTAACTAAGAAAAAACTCAAAAATCTAGGAAACTTGGCAAATAGTATGTCAAAATCTGAAAATCAGTTTGCTTTCATTATTTAATTTTTGTATACTGCCATAATGGTAGTCTGATTTTAGATACGAAGAATTTTTTATTTCAAAACTACACTGGCGAATGAGCTGAAGTTTATAGCAATGCAGTGAAGTCCCAAATTCATTAGACGCTCACGCAGCCTCTGTTAAGCAAACGACTGAAAATGCAAAGATTAAATGTTCCGAAGCCCCTGGTTTGCGCAAAACGTACTTTCATAACACAGCTCTAATTTTTTAGATAGAGTTTTTCAATCGTGCAGTCGATTCTCAGTTGTGTAGTAACCAGCCTCAAGAAAATCGAAAAGCGGTTTACATGCTTTTGGGATTAAATTTGATTCAATGAGACATTTTTTTGAATAACATTCCAGCATATTGAGTTATGACACGTGCACCAAAAATTTAAGACGTTTTCACATCAAGGGCAACGTTTAGCAGCATCAAAAGTTTCTCACATAGAGTCGATTTAATAATTTTCTTACCTCAACATTCTGTTCAATCCTGGTTTGCGTTTTACTAAAAATCAGAAATGAAGTTCTCGCAAGGTAGACACGTGATTCAGCTCAAAAACTGGCATTAATCACGTAATTCATGGGTTGATTCAAGTAGCTCACATGATTCATGATTCAGTAAGCAAACCCTTTGCACTGATAAATGGAGTACCAACACAAATCCATTTTTATATCGTATTAAGTCTTAGTGAAGAATTATGGTTAAACTTTGCTGGCCGCATTTGCACGTACATTATCAGAATCTTTTCTGCACAAGATGAACTAACAGAAAGGTGATTTAACAAACTGAAGGATTTAACACCATCGATCAGCTATAGTCTTTTAATGCTTACTTTAAACTGATATGCATTCCATAAAAATAAAAGTTTCACACAATTTACACAGCAAACATTGCTTTCTGATACGTCAAACAACTTAAGTTTGCTTGAAAAAGCTGCTGAAAAATCAATATTTGTTTAGAAAACTATTCCATGAAGTCGTTTTCGATCACTGTCGTAAAGACCCAACAACAGTGCATATCATCGCATTTTTGTCTTTAAGCGTTCAATGAAGCCGCAAGGCAATGACGAAATAAGATGAGAAAATTTTTATCAACAAAAGTTTCTGCCTGCGTTTTTCAGTGTTATTAAGGAAACGACTGATATGCATGACACGACGAAGGGCACATCCAGGTGTGGATGCCTTCCGCCCATCGTCGTTGAAATAGATAAACTAAAAAAAATTGTAGTGATAAAGATAAGATATGATAAAACCTTCGTGGAGAGCTGGACGCACTCGTTATTTCAGTGTCAAAATTCTTTTTATCACATACCAATCAGTTCATTTCTGGTCTACTGCGAATTAGGACGTGGTAGGCCCATAAAGAATGCATCGAGCATGGGCAAGGTCTGTATCACTCTAAACAAAGTAAGCCCGGTCATCATCGCGGAAAGATGCTGTGATCTTTCATCTGCGTGGCTAATCGGATTGGTTCGGCTGCTGGTCCACTAGCGTGCTTTGTTTCGCTTGACGCGTAACAATTCGTGCGTGGTGTACACCAGTTACGTGCAGGATCGGGCGAGAAAGATATGTTCCAACTTTCAAACAACTTATCTAGTATCAGAAAAATTATCTGTGGTTTTTAATCGTTGTCCGTATGGTTTAAAAGTGGTGCATCATTGGCTAAAAATGATTAATAAAGAAAAAGTTCAACTTTCTTAAAACTTCAAATCTCAAAAATGTGGGTGTGCATTTCATCCAAAATATCGTGAAATGGCGAAAAACGAAATTGTATGAAAATGAGCGAGTTGACGCAAGTCTAGTTGAACTGTTTTCAAAACCGTGAAAGTTCAATTTTTTAGACAAACGTAAACTCAATTAATTTTACTGAATGTACAACAGCGAAACTGCTTTAGGGCAAGTTGCTTTGCATCTGCTTTGTATTACGACGACTTTCTTAACTCTTGCAAATAATAGATTATTTTGATATCTGCAAGACATCAGTTTAGGATAAAAGCCGCTCTGAAATCACTCCTAAAAAATGTACATACATGAGCAAAGTTACGTAGATGCTGCTCGGCTAAACTGCGAACACGTTGTCTGCCTTTACGCCACTAAACAAAGTGCAATTTAGCGCGGTCATATGAAGCCTGTATGGCTTTTCAAAAACGTAATCACTGCTTTTCAAAAATGCGTGTTGTGATGCATATTACTTGTCTTTGCATTTTAAGCCTAAAGAGTGCAACGGGCAAGTCGTGTTGCAATTTACCAGATGAGCAAGCATTGGTCGTGATGCCATGCTTACGCTACACACATGCAAATGCAAATTTGTGCACGCACACGCTTGAATTGCAAGTTCTATTGCATGTATCAAGCTCCGAATGTCACACTCTTTGAAACAATTTTTTGCTTTATTTTGAATCAGCAAAACTCAAATTGTGAGTGAAACCTCCTGCGAAAATAACCATCGAAACAATGAAAGTACTCTAGATCACAACACACAGTCGCTATCCTGAATAATTCCAGCATCATATAGACACATATCTGATATGCGGCAAAATTCATTTTGGGACAAGTCTGCGTGTTGTTATTCGCTTCGATTACTTTGGTCGATCCTTGACCAATTCACTGAATGCACGGTAAGACAAATGTTTCTGGCTTCCTTTGGCTGATGAGCAACTGATTGGTAACAGACGACTTGTTCACTTTCGAGCCAAATGCTTGAGATTTCTCGAGAAACCATAGCGAAAAAGTTTATTCAGCTTTTTTATTTAAAGCATGATATCAATAAAAGTACATCACTTCAACAAAATTTATGATTAAAAGCAAATAAAGGTAGTACGGTTGGTTGAGCACGCGCCACCAAAGCTGGTAGGCTCAACTCGATTCCCTGTCGGGTCATTCCGAAGATTTGAAAAACAGTACTTGCGTCCTGTCCAGCTTCGTGCTCGGTGTCAATGGGTGGGTGCAAGGGAAGCTTCATGCACGGTGCTGCCACTGACTCGCTACCAGCCAACATTCACCATGCGAAAGCAATCGCGTGGCCCACGGCGCAAGCAAGTGGAAATGGTTGCTGCAGATGCAGACAACTCGTGACGCTCCGGAAGGAGTACAGAAACCGAGAATAAACGAAACTGACCTAAAGCAAGCAACTCGGCCAATGGTTGCTGTTCGGTTAAAGATAAAAAACCATAGGTTCACCATTTTGTTTCACGAATAACAAAACGTAGATATGTTTTTCTTTTTTATTTCGTTTAATGTTTTGTTTAAAGTATGAAGATACAAGGTGGAGTAAGAAAATTTCTGAAGGTTGTGTTTGCCCAGTCCTTGGCAACGAACGAAAAACGTTTTTTTCAGCTTGTCTGTTTTCGCAATACATCACAACGCAGCTTTTCTTCTTTGTGTCTATAGTGGTCAGTCAATGTTATCTTAAGATAATCAGCGAACAAAAAGATAGCAATGTGCATTGGGAAAGCAGTCTAAGTTTCCTTATGTCTAAATGCAGTTTAACCATAATACATAACATAAGCTTCTGAATATCGTCATTTTCTTGATAAAAACTGGTGTAATGCCTACAGTAAAGCCACTTTTTTCCATTTTTGTGGATATGTTTCTGGAAACCTCGGAATGTCAGGAAAAGAACGAAGAGTTGAATTCATTCCGTGCATATACTTGAACTAAGTTCATCCATAATTTATTTGGTCGTTAGAGCAGACAAACAGTCGCCTCTTCACTTCTCTTCACTGCAATAACATACGTAAAATGGAAAAGAGCTTAGTTACCTATAGAGCATCGTTCAACAGGGGGCATTACCAAATATGCCCTTCTTAGTAGCATATTTGCTGAACTCGTAATGTATACGTTCATTGTGCACATTGCTTGCAAGTGAATGCATAGCATCTTTGCAAACTGATAACCTAAAGGCTAAAAATGTTCCTTTTGTTGATGCTATGCGCTTGAAGTCAGAAATGTTATTTTGCGAAACTTATGGATTACTTTGAAATACCTTTATTATAATTTTAGTGAGCGCAGTTTAAAATGCATCACTCAAATCTTTCATCACATTTCAGCTATTTGCAGACAGATGGTGATTGTATCCTCAAACAACATGCATTTTGCAAAAACTAGTGATTTAAGTACATTAACCTAAAAGCTTTCAAAGAATTTTGAAGTATAGAGGATGACTTTTAAACAGCCCTTTGTAAACAACGATAAACGTCCTCGTTAAAACAGACTGTAGAATGCATGCCAAAAGACTTGTTGCAACCAGTGTTTTAGGCGTTCAATGGCTCTCAAGTTTCAATTACAGACAGAATCAGTATAGCAAGAGGTATAGACCAGCTCTCACTCTTAAACTTGTTTTACTTGACAGGTAACTGCACATTTCAGATTACCACACAAAGATCATCATCATCCGTGCGTTGAGGTTGAAAAAATTTGCTTTTTTTCATTCTTTCAACTCTAAAAAAGGATATCCGAATTGCAAAACGTTTTGCGAAACTCAAAAAACGAAAACTTTGGTATTTTGAGAATGGTTGATTTTCTTCTTTTTTCAGACCCTTTTAAACCATGCTCATGACATAGAAAAAATTACGGACAAAAATAGTTGAAAACTATCAAGAAAAAATATTTATACATGCTTGCGTTATTTTTAGACCAGTTTTATATTTGCTACCTTCAACGTAATTTGAGCTTAATACTCAGCAAATACAGCAGGCGAATCATGAGAAGCATAACACAAAAAGTTTGAAATCAAAGCATTTGTCATAAACTGTCTACAAGACACACTGTGAAGCAGAACTTGGGGTTATACCTACTGTTTGTTTTTTTGGTATCCTTCATTTTTAATTCATGGTTATGCATTGCTATATACAAGCTCAATTTTATAAACAGTTAAGTTTGTTTTATTCTTCGTTTTGCCCAAATTAGCCTGCTCAAAAGAAGTTACGAACTACAAAAGAACCTACGAATAAAGAAACAAGAAAATCGTAAACTATAAAGATATGGTAGCAAAAGTTTTCACTACTTCTATTTCTTTTTAACCTTTGCTAATGCGTCTTTTAAATTAGCAGTTTAGATAACTACAGCTCCACAAGCGAAAAGCAAATATATCGATATCTATGAATGGATGGTAACATCGTTACTGATCAAACCTCTGGTGTTGATGAAAAGTTTTTTGCTTTTCTTTCTTTTTACATACTCTTATAAACTTTTTGCCCAGTTGGATTTGAGACACATTGTTTCTGAGATAAACTTCATAATATTGTATCCTACCACTGCTCAACAGCAGTGCACTTTTAATGAACGCCTTTGTATTACCAGTTCTTAAGTCTCACTTCCCATTCACAAAATTTGAATCTATACTTATGAGACTGAGACTAGACAACGTGCAAAGGAACTTCGCAATACGCAGTTGGCAGTACAGCATTTGTGAAACACTTTTAGACTTACGCACTTTGGTATATCATCAAGGATAGGCCACCACAAAACACGGGCAAAACAAAGCGTTTCGGCCGCAGATATTTTTCTCGTGAAGACAGTATGTAAAGANCACATTTACTGTAACCTTTGAAGCTAGTGTGATAATGTACCTGGTAAGAAGTTGGAATCACAAGGCAAAAGGTATCNTATTGCCCCTGCAGATTACCTGAAACGAGCTTGGCTGGTATTGAAAAACGCTTGTGTATTGATTTTTACAAATACAGTGGCTTACATGACTTCAGATAAAACTTTGTTGACTCAATATTTGCTTTGTCTGAAAGAGTTCGTTTCAGTAAGGGTCCACTCATCATAGTTTTATACGCAAGGTTCCATGGATGCTACTGCAAAGCTGCAAAAGTCGATTCTTCCAATTTTCACCTAGACGTAGGCAACCTTTGCGGTATCGTCACGCTTTTTCAGAAAAAAGCGCCATCTGTTTTCAAAAATCGAGTAATCGCATCGCTAACATCTCATTACAGCAATGAGATTGTACTCATTGTGGTACTGAGATTATACTTATTGTTGAGTTTTACTTTGTAATGTCAAACCTTAAAGAAAAAAAAATTAAATCTTCTTTAAAAAATTCCGCAACTAACAAAACTACCACCACATGCCTAGTCTCTCAAGTAAAACTTTAATCTACGCATTTCTTGATTGGGTTGAAATCTGAATAATCTTTATATATTAGAATTCAGGAGTAATTTCTTTTATCAGCATTAAAATGGATGTTACTTTTCTTCAGAAAGTCGTACTGCGTGTCAGTGAATTCCATGTCCCATCTACAGCTGAAACGGTTATCGCTACTGCTGGAGGCAACGTGTTTTTGACCTCGGCTGCCACCAAGTTACCAGTGGTGGGGAGTGAAGATATGGAGAAAGAACAGCAATTGAAAGAACGCAAACGATTGTTTCGTCACCCACTGTAATGATGCACCTTTTTCTCTCAGCCTGATTTATTGGTCTCTTTCTTTACTCCGAAGGCGGGATCGGAAAATCTCTCTCCTTTCCGTTCGTACGCAAACACGCTGTTAGCTTAGTCTAGTGCAAAATACTTCTGCTGCTTGAACGGAGGGTTATCAGTCGCAGTTAGTTTCTGGAAAGTAAAGGCGCAAGCCATGCAGCAGCGATTTTGGAAGCTTCAGAAATTGAAGACAATGTTTGGGCGAGCTATGTTGATCAGTTCTAAGACAAGTTTCAATTGTCTGGAAGTTTATAATATTGGGATCATAAAAAATGAACTGGCCCTCTGATTAACAGTAAATCAACGAAATAAATATTTTATAAGCAAATTAGTTGGTGGCTTTTGTTTCAACGAAACCAAGCTTGCTGAAGCTTAAGTTTAAAATTAAAATGACTAACGCAGGGTCATATACAAGGGAATGATTAATATCACTTCTTTTTGTTTCTGCTCTTCCAAGGATTGATTTTATAATTCTGGTTGTTGCCGTTGGTCTGAGCTTGATGAGGTCGCCAGACGTCACTGTGCGACAGTTCGTTTCACAGCAGTCGCATTGCCACAGTGGCGGTTTTATCTAACGCGTGCGCGTGCTTAGAAAAAAAGGGTACGGTCTACTGTGCCACGCCAATGTTGAGTGGAGTTTCGCGCTGGAATTGTCCAAGAGATACTTACTGCGGTGACAATCCTTGTACCCGCATGACATTTACTAGCACGTTGTGGTGCAGCCATAGTGTTATTTACTAACAGGGAGTAACCAGGCTGCTCTAATCGGTATGAGCACTAGATCCCTGTTTCGTGTTACGTAATGTTGCTTTGGTGTGATGTCCAAATAGTTGTGCTTTTGACAGGCTTTTCAAGTGTAAAAATTCCTGGTGTGAAGTGGTTTACTTCCTACAACAACATACGCTCACTTTATAATGTTAGGCTGACCCTTGGCAGNCAAAATTAAAGTCCTGTAATTCCTAACCATGCTGCAAATTATAGATTTAAAACAGATTGAGGAACCTGCTGCCCGCGTGACCATTTAATGTGGTCCATGCCAGGTTTTTCGTTAATCAAGTTTTGTTGGATTTGTGTAATACGTAAAAAAACATAGCAAAACATTCTTCTTTGGTTATTGTGCAGAGAGTGTGTGTTTGAACTATGGACTTCTTGTCTGGAAACAAACAAACAAACAAATAAAATAAATAAATGTAGAAAGCATGTTGGGTTTGCTCATTAAAGTAACAAAACATGTGCACTTTGTATTTCTAATTAAAAGATGAAAATTGGAATGTTTCACCCACCCGTGATTTTCCACAATTTATGCTGCCTGTGATAGCAAATAGGCTTTCCACTCCTGGTTCAAAATAACTGCGCCAACCAAGACACATTTGTGGTCACGCGAATTATTGCACCATATAGGTTTGTGACGTAACAGCAGTTTTCGTATCTTTGCTTGCTCCTGTCACGCAGCTATTGAGTTCTACATGGATCTGTGTGTAATGCCACGACAAATCGATCGCCTGCATTGAACCATCTAAGGGAACGCGTATCCGAAACACTAAGAACATTACCGTTACCTCGAAAAAGAAGTACACATTATAATGATGTCAGCGTTAGTGCTGTCAGCAATCCTTGATCCGCAGCGTTTCGCAGAAAGCAGCAACGGCAAGGAAAGCTATTGCTATGGCTTAAGCTAGTAAACACAACCTTTTTGACAAAACGCCGGTGTCCTGTGTGATCACAGCATTTTTGAAGAGCAAAAAGATAATAATATTGCGTACGTGGTTTTTGAAAACTGGTTCAAGCAGTCAAAGTTTTGTAGGTAAAATGTTTGCATTTTGGTAATGCAATCGTACATTCACCGACCAGAACTGTGCCTAACAAATTCCTGCCCAATGGTCATAATTTAGGAACATGTCTCCCAGCATGACATGTCAAATGACTCGGACTCAAGTAGCCATTAGTGTATTGAGACAACCACAGGAAGTACACTGATGTTGGTGACCTGCCAGTTTTACGTTGACAGCTTGTAATATTTCTCATTGGGGTGTAATGGAAGTTGCCACCATCCACGCGCTTCACCTATTGCCTGTCAAGGTATGAATGACATTGCCACAGAGCACACACAACCCTAATAAAAGGTCGGGTAAGAAAGCGTGATTTACTCGAATTCGGTTGCTGTGCACATGGGCGTCCGCAGGGGAGGCAAAACGGGCATTTCACCCCTGGAAATTGGAAGTAAGAACCAAAAATTTATAGAAAACCTGAAGTCAGCAGGTTAATTCCGATTTAATTGATTTAATTCTTGCAATGACAGTTCATTTGCGGTGTGACACTCACACTGCACAAGAGCCAGGTTCACAGTTCTGATGTTATGCGATATAATGAGCTTGCACTTGCGGTTCACTCGCGTCCGCTCCTTCACCTGCAGAGGAGGTTGCGAGAGGAGTGTTCCTCTGTTGGTCTTCATTGCGTAACAATTACATGGCAACAAATCTTCAAAAGCTCCCTTGAAGTTATGGCAATACTCAGTAGGCGTTTTGTTGCATGTGACTGTTGAACGCTGACATCTTGGCAGGTAATGCAGTGAGGAGACAGTGACTGCTGATAGCGGTAATTAAGCCACGTAGTTTTATACTGTGCGAAAAGAAGCATGAGTGAATCTGTAGCAATACTTCCACAAGTTTGAAAAAACTATTGTTGATGTGAGTGTGACCAATCACTTATGTGCCTGAGTGAATAGCTTCAAACTACGCTTATGCAGGTTTCTTTTCACACACTCACAGTACAAAACCATGTGGCTTGTTAAAATACGTCTATGCAGTTTTGTAGGAACACGTCTTAGTCGTTAAGGCTTAGTTCTGATTTCTGAGTGAGTACTGAGTGCAAAGCTATATTTGCTCTGGCGAGTTTTCAGTTTTCATAATCATTTGCTCCAAGTTTTAAGCCTGCGTGGGGTTCTAATTGTAGTAAGTTGTCCGTGGTCCTGACATCATACTGGTCAACTTATCCGCAGGCCCGTTTCCACGGGGGGAATGCATGAGCGTTCACCTCGAAAATAAGAGCTAAAGCGAGCAAGGTTTTATTGATCGCTTTGGTCGAGACCCCAGACGTTTGCAACACTTGTTTCTAAGTGACGCTGACGAGTCTTGCTAGGCAAAATAAGGTTATAATTTGTGGTTTCGTCGAAGACCATGGCCATGCTTCTTTCCTTAAAGTCCATGGCAATGCTTTCTTCCAAAGGAGTACCCTGCGTTGAAAGTCTGCAGATAGCTTATTGTGTAAATTATCGCAATATACCTGTTTTTTTTTTTTGCTTCCAACGAAGCGCATTTTTTGTG
>JGI24021J15306_10005416_pt1 | contig 15165 bp, 8 predicted proteins | sample Ectturendosymbi1_FD_15306 | JGI IMG/M metagenome (IMG submission 15306)
GTGAGAATCCTGATTCCTACCAGACGTCAAAGTGTGAACATGGAAACTGGACATAATTGAGAATGGAGATGGTTTGTGAAAACTATGTGGGGTAATGTTGATGTGCGACACAGAAGTTTAAACAATAGATGACATTCTTCTTCATTTTGAAAACCCATAACTCTTTGACGTCTGGCTGCTTTCGAGGATTTTCGGAAAAAAAGCGCCTAAACGCATGTGGCTTTGCGTGGGAATTTCTCTGGTCCGATATGCTCTACAGACCTGGTAAAAGTCTCAAAAGACACGGCAAGTCTTCTAGTCTGCATTCGAAAAACAATTTTTTGCTTGGGGGGGTTTTTGTTAGTGACGTCATAAGTCGAGGACTTTTAGGCCACCTTGGCCCACTTTGCCTGGCCCTGAGCGCCAACCGTTAGGTGGTAGTATTTCACTGAAGTTTTTACTTGAAACTAGGCTACAATCTGAGTCTTTTGATACTTTGGATGACCTGTTGGGGGTTTGGGTTCAAACGTTGTGATGTAAGTTAGCAAAAATATTTGACTAATTAGTTAATTAGATAAATAATTAATTTGTTTATTTTAGATCATAACTTTTGAACCAGAAATGCTAGAAAGTCCATCAAAAGCTCAAAAGACTCAGACTCAAGCCTAGTTTCCAATGAAAACTTCAGCAAAACACTTTGGCCTAGCGGTTGGGCCCTAGGCCAGGCAACATGAGCCAAAATGACCCCCAAACTACTTCACTTATGACGTCACTCACAAAAAATCAGCAGCCCCCAACCAAAAAAAAAATTTTTCGTGTGTAATCTACTAGACTAGCCGATCCATTTGAGCCCTTGAACAGCTCTCTGACGCAATCGGCAGAGGAGCTATGGCGTTGGTAAGGCAACCGAAAAGTGCTGTTTTTTAGACTGAAATTGAAGTACGAATATATCGTACGCCAGTTCTCAAAGTGTTAAATACCAAAAAAAAAATCATCTAGTTTTCATGAAAGACTGTGGTCACAGTCGATATTGGAAATTAGTGCTGTGACAAATCTTATTGGTCAAATGCCTTTTACTCCCCATGAAAAATCCTCCCAATATGCCTATGGTCAAAATTTTTTTTGAGATGTGTGTAACATTAGATAAAGATACAGTTAAGAAGTTGTTTTGGAAGTACAAGTGAGTTGGATAAAGTATTTTGGTTTACCTCTGTATATTCCTGACAAAAATATATATCAAAACATGTTGATTTGACTTAATGCATAACTTTGATATCAATTATACTGTAAAACAATTACACTGCCTTGAGTTATGGGTTGCGCACCTTTAGAAAAACTTGGGGTTACCTATTTACATTAGTAATGAAATTACATATAAAAATGAGTTGATTTTCCCCCTAGGAATGGGGCAGAAAATTCACTACAAACAAACAACTGATTTCTTTGTCCTTATTGTCATTGAAAATGCAGGGTAAAAATGCAAAATCATTGAACGCATGATGTTAACTGTAACAACTTTATCTTTATTAGACTACTGTTGACGAATGCAAGTCCCATTGTCCAACAGAAGATATATGTAAAATACTCTCTATAACTATGTCATATGAAAGTTTAGGAAACCGTAAATAAAACAAAGTGTTGGTTCCGTATGTAAAAATAATCCATCAGAAAGTTAAATACCGCGGTAAAAACTCCAGTTGGGAGAAAGCCTTCTCAGATATTTACTTTTATCATTACAGATGCAATGTAACAATTGGGGATGTATGCGGCTGCTCTTTTTTTGTCCCAAATGCCCCTTTATTTTTGTGCCTCAACTCACTACACAAGCAGATTTTGAGAAGTCATGACATTCCAATGTATACCACTTTATTTTGGTCAGCTGTTTCAGGTGGAACAAATGAATAAATCGTTAAGTAAACCATTTTCCAAACCCAACAATTTTATTATGTAATTGCAGAGCATTTGTGTATTTTATTAAGTAGCATTTTCGGCTGTGTTCTGAGAAGGTACTTGTACTAAAGTAGTCAAAGCTATAAATTACCTAACCAATTTAGTACAATGTGTTTCTTGAAAAAGCATTATGGAAACTTAATTGTCACATCAAATGAAAACCTTCTGGCATTCTATAATAGTTGAGGTATTGTTGTTACAGCACACTGCTAAATATAAAAACAATGTTACAGAAAATGCTATAATCTACAGTATACAAATTGTTTAATCCCTATTATAAAAGCCTGAAGAAACACAGCTTTCTCTGTTATAGCTAATCTACACATACATTAACATTCAACACCTTTGTTGGCAACATGAACATCATGAAAAAAATTAGGGTGCAATTATCTACACAAGAGTAAATTGTTCCATCATCTTAGTTTACTAACTTTGTTGAAAAGGATGATTAGTTACTGCTACAACAAGAATAAAGCAGCCATCCTTTTTTAATTGGTTAGCTTTTCCAGTGATAGAGCAGTTGGTACTTAGTAGGCTTAAGCCAAATTGTGGAACTGCTATACAACTTTACAACTCTACCTAGTAGATTCACTTTATGCTACAAAGGAAACACTAAAAAAGCAATAAAAACTGCCATTAGATAGGTTAAGCAAATTTCAGACAAAACATACATACTGCTTCATACAGATCTTGGTTCTTCCATCAGTCAGTGCAGTGCCACAACATACCCAACAGGCTATGTCTCATCCCTTTCATTAACAGCAATATGAAATTTCCAGGATTAATCAACCATCCTACAACACTGTTGAAAAGAAACAGCCTGTAAATTGCAAAAAGACTATGCTGCTGATCAATAAAGATATAATATACTATAGCAGCTTGTTGGAATAACTGTAACAAGCAAAACAAACGCTGTCAAATTGAGGCAAAAATTTGATCATACACCACTCGACGATTAGACTCGCCAGCTAACAAGTTTGCAGCAAGATCTGTACTGAAAACGACTACGCAAGTTTCAACGTAGTTGTCTTCACATCAATCGGGGCAAGATACGGAATAAAGCAAAACGAAGCGCGCTACAGCACCACAACGGTGTCCGATTCGTTTAACGGTTAACACAATGAGCTGTTGCTGCGCGCTCGTCTTTGCTCTCACCACGACAGTGGAACGCGCGCGCTCATACGCGACATAGAGAAGAAAGGCTGCGACGAGAGAATCGCAGAAATGACAATATAAGACGCACACGGCTGCGTAATAAAGAAAACGGGAAACCTATTAGCGTTATCAAATGAAGGGGCAATGGCGCGTATCAGAAAAATCTACTCCATTAGCGACGATTAGCTCACAATGCAGCACAACAAATAAAGAGTATCAAGAAACCTATGCAAAGTCTTCACTTTGCAGAACGGCAGTGCGATTCTTGTTTCCTGTCAATCCTTTTGTTTGCCGATAGCAGCGATTGAGAATCGAAACGTCTTGAGTTCGGCAAACACGCAACACATTCCAAGTAAGCAATTGCAAAAACTTACACCACCATACATAAAGCTTTATTGAAGGTACATGTTTCAGTTTTAAAGACTAAGGTGTTCAACACTAGCGTAGCCAGTCCAGAAATTTGGGGGGCCAAAATGTTTGATTTTAGGCGAATAACACTATTTTGTTTAGGATACCACTCTTAAGTCACAAAATGACTACATGTTCTAAAAATTTGGGGGCCATGCCCCCCAGGCCCTCCCTATGTGTTCAGATCAGACGACACTTTTTGCATATCCATTTCGGCGCTCTGCCCCTCGAAGGGTTTTGGGCAGTTTTGTAGTTCATGGCCTTATGGATAATACATCGGTGAAATTTTTCAAAATAAGAAGGTAACTGCATGTCGGAAGCACAGAAACAGACCATGTCAAACAACTTGCACACTGAGGTTATTCAACTGAAAATATGGGATTCGTTCCCACTCTGAAATTCATTGAAACAACACTTGCCCATTACTTGAATCTAGAACAATGCTAATGTATTGATAGGAATAGTCCGAATGTATGAATTTGTAGAAACTATTGCAATTGTTTAACATAAAAAAGCGACTGCAAATTAAAAGACTGAAGGAATGTCGCAAGTGTTCAACCAGCATTCAATGAGATTATATAGTTGCTTGAAATTTCATAGACGATTCAAGATCTAAGCTCAAACCAAAATAAATCTTAATTGTTGCAGTTTAGCATCTATCATCTTTCATTCAAAGTAGTACAGGAAAATACATCATATTTAGAAGTTGAAAATAAGTTATTATTAACGACCGTTTGGCAAAAAAGTATTTTCCTTACTTTGTTTCAGCTTGTGCGATAACTTGTCCACACTAGGCAGCTACTGCAGGTTGCGTAACAAACACTTTGTGACATTCTTTGTTTTGTGATGTTACACCTAAGCAATAGCGTATACTAGTGTTTCTAGGTGACTAAGGCAGTCTTGAGGTGTAAATACAGGTAGACCTGAATACCGAAAATTCGTCTAGTTTATAGGCGAATGATCTTAATTGTCCGTAACAGCACATGCCGCTAATGTCACGATCCGCCGAATTCAAAACACAGGGTCGTTTTCGTATAAACCTACTTCACGAACTAGATCGGAATTCTTTCAAATAACCGGTGTATTCGTCACCAACCAGTCGCCAAGATCCAACGCATCTGACATCTGCACAACTGCTTTTAATTGGCCGTTTAACCAAATCCATGGCTAGATGACATGGTGAAAAAATTATTGTCTATTATGTACTATTTTTGGGTAACGAAATAACTTTTACAACAATAATCACAAAGTGAATTTTCTGGCAAACTTGATTTTTATGAGTGCAGTGGACGAACCCTTTGTTCTCCCATTTATTCTCTACCCCCATGTGAACTTTGCGTTCTGTCCCAATAGAAAAAGAAAACGAACGCTGAACAACTCGTAATTGCTCCAAAATCCAGCGTGTTATTATTTGTTGACGACCTTAAACAGGACTGTCATCAAAAACCTCCAGTACCCCACTTATTTCAGTAACACTTTTTTATTTAATCTGCAAAATTCTCGAAATCTAGTGCAGCTAACGGTGTCGCCACTATTCCCTCCGCAATCAGATCCATAGTGGTAACATCTGCTATGACTGCTCATATCCGATGGGATATGAACCCACGTGTCAATGCATAGTAGTTCGTGTTGAGCTTATATGCGTTTTTTCCGAGACTTGTATCGTCCGTGTGAGCACTTGATCTCTGCGCAGGTAAGGACTGATGCAGGGTTCCCACGCACTTTCAAATATAGATTTCCAGACCTTTTCCAGAGTTGAATGACATACCAGGTCAAATACAGGCACCATAATAGTTAACACGACCAAAGTAAAGTTATCGATATTGAACAATTATGAAAATTCATGTCAAAAGATCACGTCTGTAAATTATTTTTTTCTCCATACAAACAAATCAAAAATTTTTTTCGGTCCAGTGTGGAAAATCACCAAACTTTTTTCCATAAATTTTCAGACTCCGCAGATGGAAGTTCTGGAATCGAATCACGTGAAATTGGAGGCGTGCTGGGCTATTTCAATTTGCACTACGTTTTTTTTCAAACGTCTACACAACAGGCTTCACACCCAGCAGGCTTAAGATTTCAAGGCCTGGCACGCAGGTTTTCAAAGCAGGTTTAAAGCTCACGACACAAACCTCTGGAGATGTTCAAACTGGATTTAGATCGTTCAAAACCATGATGAAATCATCAGAACGAATGCACAACGCAACATGTATGGTACCCAATTTTTAATCCAGTCGAACATCAGATTTCTTTTCAGAAGCGTAGGCTGGTGAATTTTATACCAGGAAAGGTATTCTCAGTTTGCGCCAGTAAGAGTCCACATATCTGCTTATAAAGTCGAATTTTCACTTCTGAAAGCAACAGATACAAATTTGATGGAGATTGTACAGTGTACACCCTTGTTAATTAATATTTAGTACACAACAGCTATGTTCTTGAACGCTACTCTACGGATGATACACTGCTGAGTACGAGCATGCCTCAATGATAATGAAACTTAGGATTTAACAGTGCAATCAACGCATCATTATGGAAGCACCTATTTTAAGGTATCCTGGTGTAAACAGTATTGCGTACTGTTTCAAACTACGAAGATCAACATTGCCCACAACAGGATCGAAATTAGCCTGGCTTGGAAAATAGAAAACTAATCCACGCACGTATAAGATACTCGCTTTGAAGAATCATAACAGACAAGCCGAGAATCATGCGTTATTCCTTTAAAATCATTACTGTCACAAAGCGTTCGGCTAAACGTTTCTGAAAAAGAGGAAGATACAGAGACACACTGACAAAAAAAGGAAGGGGAAGGCTTTTGAGAAACACTGTTCACTGAGGTAGAAGAGAATTTTTCCGTTGGGAATTTCACAGACAGAACAACACTACTGCCGGTATTTGTGTCAAACCATCAGTTACAAATTAAGACGCGGATGTCCATTTAATAAAATCGGGGGGCGCATTTGACTGTGGTTCTTTTCCCGCTGTCTCACAGCAGATCATTGGAACCGATTTTTACACAGATTGTCGGTTTGATATAACTAGTGTTCTTAAACTTTTTTGTCCGAGGGCCACATAAGCTAGTGTTACACAACAGTTAGGGGGGTAGACATCTTACATGATTTGATGCTGGATGAAACGGCTTTGCCCCTATTTTTATAGGAACCGTCCTTATGTTTTTTGGCCATGGTCATGTTTATTATCATAAGTGCAGGGTTTCAAGAAAAGGCTTTAGCATATAGGCATGAATTACATGGTTTCCTAACGCTTTCGAACACATTAGTAAATTGGAGTGTGTGTTTGGAGCATCACAATTCATTGGATAAAATTCAAATTTTAACAGCAAAAAATGATTGTTTTTCCCCATTCGCCAACTGGGCAGCAATGCTAAGGGTTAGAAATAACTAAGATTCTCTAACTTCTGAAAGTAGGGTTTGCATTAAATGCGTCATCGTTCAATCAGAAAGTTACGATGTAAGTACACTTACTAAGTTTGATGGAGGTTGCCTTACTCGACTTGCCTTTAACGAAACATGTGATTGCGATCCCACTGACCTGCCAGAACGTGCAACGCAGTAGCCAAGAGCTCGTAGCCTGAAACGAGTAGATCGGCCTCCAAAACAATTATAACAGTAAAGAGAATAGCTGGGGTCGATTTCGGTATCTTTACGAATTATTTTCATATCAGCATTTGTACATCTGGTTACACGCTCAGCAACCCTGCGCGCAATTAAACCCAGAAGAAACACGGGGAAAATATTTTTTCTTAATAAATACCACATTTTTCTTAACAGATACCACAGGTTGTGACCGAAGGAGACGTTTAAGAGGCGCAATTTCAATTCTACAAGAGGGCGATTAGCGAATAAACTACTACAAAAAAACAAACCACTTAAATTTAGTAGTTTTGAATAATGAATTTGGTACTTTGAGTACACACTGATGGCCTGATATAAGACTCAGCAAAGTTAACAAATGAGGCTTTCGACTGAACGAAAGCACAGAACTTGACTGGAGCTCGCGCGCCAAACAACGACCACGTAAAAACCGATCACCAGTGGAGGCCAACAAACGAGATGGCAGGGCATTAACTGCCAAATGAACACTTTTTTTAATTATTAACCCGACAAATTATCTCGCTATAAAAAAGCAGTTCTCTTACGCATTCCTTTTAAATACAAGCACATAATTATGTCTGGCAAAGCGCTGGCGCTCCACGTCGCAATCCGATGATGATTTCAGTATTTAACTAGCGTGAATTCAAACAAAAGTTCTTTCAGAACAGCATGTAAGAAAATTGAGCAGGACACGATTCGCGATTTGTCCCTGCGTTCACCATGTTCCCAACTTATAGCATCTATAGTAGTTTGTCGCGTAATCAACAAAGACTGCAGACCACAATCAGCTGCAACATTCGAAGGAAACAAACTCAGTCTAACCTCAAGCTTCTGGCAGAGCGGTAAGTGAACAGTTTTGCACAAAACGCTTTAACAAAAATCCCAGAGAAACCTAATTGTTAACATTTGACATACCCCCTCAGGTCTTCCTTTTGTACTAGACCCTTAACGACTACTTTGATGCAACACTGATCTGCTCGCAAAAAACACTGGTGGATTTTGGAAAACAAAGTAAGAGCAATTTTGTCCAACTAAACAAAACCGGACAAATGGCTGCACCAGACTAACCGCAGGTGCATCGTATTTGAGCAAACCAACCATCGAACTCTCCGTACATAAAGTGCTGTACATTTGATGTAGTTACACTCGCTTAGCCACATTCATACTGACGACTAAAACTCGTAGAAAGTTGGACAGATTCTGACGCAGCCGAATGTTTCAAGCTGATGATGACCACACGCCATAGAGCAGGGCTTCTCAACTGGGGGTCCATGGACCCCTAAGGGTCCATGGTGACCTATTGAAGGGGTCCACATGATTTTCTTATGAAGTAATACTTTCCGTTGCTGACCAGCGATGAAGTCCATGATGTCTAAAGAACCCACATGAATAATGACTATTCACTTCCTTGCTGGTCAATGGAGAAAGTAGCAATTAAGGACAGTGTTGCTTTTCGCATTTTAGATGTAGCTCTGGGAATATGCCACTTGCTNGTCTTTTCGTTTGCTCGTTATTTCGTTTTCTAATACAACTCCTAACATCGATAAGCTTGTTAGCGATAAACGCATCCAAAAGTCTGGAAGCAGATCTACAGTAGCGTAAACTAATGTAGATAGAACTGTGTATTAAATGCAATGTGTAAATTGATTTGTGTCTGATTAATTTTTTGGTTATCTACTTGGGTCCACAGAGTTATCTGAAAGGTCCACGGACGGAAATGAGTTAAGAAGCCCTGCCATTGAGAGACTGTATGTTGACTGTAAGACAGAAAGGTCAAGAAGCCGTAAGCAAACTATTAGTTCGAACAAATGATCGTCATGTAGTGCAAATGACCGTTGGCAGGTTTATTTGACGTTTCGTTCGAATTTCCTCAATTTGCTTTCAGTTGAACTGGCGAGTGCAAGCATTGCCTTTTATAGCAAACACATTTAACTTGACAGACAGACACTAAATAAGACACTCAATTAACTACATCATGCTGAAGGTTTTCACCTTCATTGGACATGAAAACGAGCACTATACCGTCAAAAGGTAGCCAAAAAGCAATAGCCCTAAAGTCACAGCGCAAGGTGTAGCAAATAAAGCTCATTTTATTCTGCGCACTGCCAAATTTAGGATCTTCAATGTTACCAATCAAAGCGTTTTAGGTTATATAGGAATGAGGCATATACCTACCCAGGACGAATTTTGCTTGGTAGGATTTGAGCTATTCCTATGAGACTTTAAATACAACAGGCAGAACACTCAAAAATGGTTAAACATTTTCTGGGGCCTCCACTCTTCACTTACGATCAACATCCTGAAATCCTCGTCTTTTCTTAAGCGGTAAATGTTTACATAGTAGAGTAAAAACTAGGTTGCCCATGCATGAGTGATTTGAACATTTGTAATGCAAGCAAAGCAGGAAATCCTGTAGAGTGGTCAGCTGAAACTTGAATAGTTGTATTTTGTAAATGGCAGCAACGCCCAGCTAAAACTCTCAATCCAAGGTCAGTCAACATATTCGTACTTTTAATGTCAAATAATGTCAGTAGTATCGAAGTATAAAAAAACGCTTCTTTAGTGCATTATGTAAACATAGTAGTTACCACAACACATGAAATCTTGCAGCAGCTGCATGGCAAAGCTCTTTAAAAAAAATACGATTTGTTACGTGAGAAACTGGTTACTTAGTTTCCACTGTTGGTTTGTTTTCAGCTTTTGCTACTGACAGTGGATCACTGTAAAAGCGTAACTGTGTTTTGGTCACTTGAACAGCACAATTCAAGTGGGTAAAAATGCATGAAACGAACGGATTGACGTCCTTGCGCATGTTACTGAACATCAATGGTAAACACCATGAAGTTCATTGTTATTTTTTCAGTAATGTAACTTATGTGTTTGCACGAAATATATGACATACAAGAGGTAACTTTGATGATTACGATTCTCAGGAAACAAGTTATTCTTCTGAGCATCAACTCTTCTTGTTAAACATCTTTTCTAGTTCATCCATTGAAAGGATGATTGTTGACTACTAATATCTTTACCTGCTACCTCTGAAACTCAACTGCCAGTTTCTATGGAAATCCCAAATTTAAGATATTTATTTCTTTTCTTGATTGGATTCGAAAAACATTTGGTTCTCCAAAAGCCTCAACCAAAGTGATTAAACCAAAACATATATGTATGCAATCCTCTTGTCATTTAATAAAACAAATATAATAAAATTTGTTACACTTAATTAACCTGCAGGTTTTTTATATTAGTTGATAGAAAAGTTATAACTGAACAAGTAAAATCACTGCGAACACCACAATTGGTTACCAAAGATGACAGGTGCTACTGAGGCTTGTAGTGACAGTATGATTTTCTTCATTTTCAGCCCAAACAAGATTTAGCCTTTGTCAAAATTAGTATCCATGATCAAACTTGTTTTAATAGTCGTGATTTTTTTCCAAATGTACTGCAACACTCAAAGTGTAATAGATTTTAGCAAACAGAAATCAACTAAAAAATTTAGGATTCCTTTGTGCAAAGCATTTTGTACAAATTGTTTCATTTCCTTGTGCTTATCTTTTCTACTACAAATTTCACTAGCTCCTTTATTAACTCAATCTTGCTATGTTGCGAAAAAACAACCAGCTGACTATTACAATGTCAATAATTTTACAAAGCAGTGCCAAAGCTCAATTGAAATTTGGCATTTAATTATCTAACAATTTCAGAAAAATCAGAATCACACCTATTTTCAAATGTGGTCTAGCATTACTGGGTGCAAATGTTGGCATTAAGGCACAGCTTTTGCAATAAGTGGCAAAGCGTTGTAAAGCTGCATATGGTATTACAAATTACAATGGAATTTTAGACAGCCACAGCTACCAGGCAAACAATTACTGTGAAATGCAATTTTTTAATTTCGTAATTTAATTAATATCCAGTTAATTATTCACCCACAACATGAACCAGTTGCAAAAGCATATAAAATAAGAAACATTGAGGTTTTCAATTTTGTGCACTGAGAATGAATCAGTGTTTTCAATACTAAGCTTTTTTTTAATCAATTAAATCAATTCTATTCAAACAAGATTTCAGGACTGAGAATGTGTAGTGTTACTTGAAATCAATTTCCTATTTAAAAATTTTGTTGATTGATTCAATTTCATAACCTTTAATGGAGACTAGTTACTTGAATACAGATATTTGCAGGTCTGAATCATTGCAACTGTGAAGAAAGCAGACCCCATTTGGCTGATTCCTCGAAAGCTTGCTTATAAGCCTAAAGGTTTTGACTGGATCTTAGTAGTTTCTTCATAGAAAGTGGTTATAACATGCTAAAGGACGTAAACAGATCAAGTAACATGATAGTTCTGGTGAGAGAAACACTGTTAAGTAGTTCTCTGTTAAATCGTCATGTTGAACTGAGGCTTTAAACAAATGCTACCCACTTTCCAGTGGTTTCAGCAAGACGGTAAATCATTTTGTTGCTTCCTGACTATGAGCACTTCAGTTTTCCATCTTCAGCATAGATTTCTTTAATATGTATCATTACTTTTGTACATTGCCAAGCAAAAGTAGAAAAACTAAACTGACATTTACATGTTAAACAACTTGAACAGTGTCCCAAAGAAACAAGCATAACAACTACAAAAAATTGTTCATCTATGGCCAGATTTCACAGATATATCACGTTTGTCCACACACAAGTTCAGCAATAAAAAAATTCTTTGCAACATGATAGTGCACATAGACAAGGCATAGCTGCAATCCATACAGTGCATGCAGGCAATGAATAATTGACAAGTAATTTCTTTTTGAACATTCTGTGACTTTTCAAGAAGTCTGCCATTTGGAATGGCAGCCATGCAGTAACATCACACGCTGCACTCAAAATCAACAAATGCACACCTCTGTTAACCGCAAATGTTCAGAAGTGCATCACAGTCAGTTCCATGCTCACAAATAACATTGGGTTACTTTTGTTCTAACAGTTCATGCTGTGCATTTTCTGCGAGGAAGAGGAAGTTTTTCTGAACGAACTGAACATAATCGACTTGTTTTTACAAAGCATTGCTGCTGACTATTCTTCATTTAACGCCTGCACGCGGCAACGGATGCGACTCAACAACGAAGAAAACGTAATTCAAGTTCACTTTTAGGTACACAGAGCAACTAAATGCAGCGCAAATAACTTTTGCGGCAAACGCATACCAACCGTGACCAGCAAAGTGATCTGAACAATTGCTCTGTTCATATGTAGCGCGTCCACGCAACCGGAACACCAACACTTACACTACTGCGGCAGCATGGAGAATAGCGAAATTCCGGTCAGAAGAAATTCCGCTTCAACGCGCGCAGAGCAGAAACCGAGCTGCTATCAGGAATGACGAATTTCGTTCGACCGCACGAGCCCGAGGTTCACTCTGCGGCAGGAGCAGAGGAGCGCACACCTAGGGCATGACGCATGCATAACAAGGAAACAGCATACATTCCTCAGCCAAGGGTTGCGAAACAATCAAAAACTGCGGAGCGACCATACACGGCCTCGCAAAGAGAGCGCACACACGCTCCGTTACGCTCATTGCAAACATGTCTCGCTTGGTTTACAGGTCCGATCGCTTTTTTCGTTCAGCGCACCGAGAGAAAGACCGCGCAGAACCAAAGACGTCTACTTCACCTTTTCTGTTGTGTGGTGTATGGCAATGAAGTGCAATATTTGAATGCATAGAGCGACAAAACGGGAAGAAGCTTATAATGGAAAAATCACCCCCAGTTCGCGTAACCATCAGATCAGATTTAGGCTAGCATGCGATTGCAATTGCTTCCTACAGGGCTTGGTTGCGCACTTTTGGAGCGAACAAGCGAAGCACTGATGCACGTGCAATTCGGCAAAATGCGCCATGATGCCACCACTGAACTCCACACGTTGCCTTGAGTGAAAGTGATTCATATCTGTTCACAATGAGTATTTTATATATGTTGCAACAAAACGCGACGTGCACCTTCTATATATTGTTATTATACAACGTGGGTGCAACTCAGATTCTATTCCAACTAGTTTAACAATACACCTGAAGTAAAAATTTCAAAAGAAAACTGTTTGGCAGCAATGTTGTTTCTGCTACGGCCTACAAACAATTTGTTGTTTTCACCCCAAGTCATACGTTCCACGATGCATGTTGTCATCGCGACAGTCTTCCACGCGTATGATCCGCTACCACCATTGCTGAAACTTCGAAATGTACTGCCTCCAAACAACCACATCAAGTAGCCTGAAGCAATGTGCGGCGATGATAAATGTACGGTACATACCAGTGGCAAAATTCCTTGTCAAAGTCAATCTCGAACAACATTCGTATCCAGCCTTTGCAGTTGTTGCAGACCAATAAAAAAGGAAAGTCTTCGTTTAATTATTGTTACTATTATCACTATTGCTAACAAAAATAGTCGCCATCACTACGGCAAGTACTATAATTTCCATTTCACGCTTGAACAGGCTGACGCTGACCATAATATCGGATTTTCAAACCAGGGCGTTGCTTAAATTAGGTTGTGTAAGTTTGAAACTGCAGTTGTGACGATGTGTTCACATGCATTTAGAATAAGGTTGGTAAGTTCGCAAATTTTTCGACAAACATTACCTTTGCCGAATAGTGAAGGCAAAAGAAAAAATTTGGAATGGGAAATTTATGCTTAATATTCCTCTTTTTATGACGCAACCAAAGTTTTTCATGTAACCTGTAGCCAGGCCCGTGGCCACGGAGGACAATGCCCCCGCAAATATGTTTTGTACCCCCTCCAAAATTGTCTTGTGCCCAGGAAAATGTGTTTTAAACAAATTATAAAAACAAAAATCTTGCCCTTCTAATAATCTATTTTGCCCCAACAAACCTCAAAAAAACTCGCTACGGGCCTGCCTGTAGCTGGCATCGTAATCAAGAATAAACATTTGACTGACTGGTACATGACGATAAAAAACAGGTCTGTTCCGACCAAACTGCGATGGAAGGTCACTTTACGCTTGTAGTAGTTATTTGTTTATATCTATGAATCTCGTAGGATTATCGCAAGTTCTAGAGGCGATTTATCACGCAGTGAAAAATGGTATCACTCTCAGGCAATGTCGGTTCAACGATGAGGCTTTCAACTGTATGAGCTCCTGAGAGCTGATCCAGATACATGGTAACTCATGGTATGTGGCATCAAAGTGCACCAATCACTACTAAGAACACCGTTGCCTTCGCAATTCATGAACACCGGATTTCAAGGTGGAACTACAATTACTGGGTATCTCTTTTTCCATTCGTTGTTTTGATATTTCTGTCAGTTTGTAACCGCTGCATCCGTTATTGTAGGTCCCATGTTATCTTGGACCACAAAGATACATGGCCCATGCCATCGCTTTCGCGATGATCAGAGGGGCGAAGACACGAGAACATTTTGCGGAAAGTTCTCACACAACACTATTGGGAGTAGGAGGTTACAGACAATGTAACTGCATAACACAAGAATAGTCCTTCCAGTGCCTTCGACGATCGCCAGGGCAGAGATTTGCTAAGGGTGTTGAAGAGACCGCCCATTTCTCAACCGCACGCACTTGGTATTCGACGAGGTTGTTCCGATGGGAAGGCAGTAGGCAACACGACCGGACTCCGACGAAGATTGCATCCGCATTGGAGAGATTCCCTGCTACAGTAATTATGCCCAGCGCTTGACCACAAAGATATTAGGTCTTCATCATAAAATCACTCCTGTTTTGAACTTCTGTACCTCGCTCGACTTTAATGTGATCATTTCCAGCTAAGCTCGTTTCTGGGTCATGAGGAGATGGCCTCCATTTTAATTTAATTTATTTGTTTGTGAGCAGACACGAAGTCCATAGTATGAACACACACACTCTGCAGAACGCAGGTTGATAAAATCAGACAACACAGAACGTAGTACAAGACATTGAAGCCGGCGAAATCATAGGGTTACAGACACTTTTNGCAACTGCATTGAAGACAGAACCATAGGGTTACAGACACATTCTTAACACTATTGTTAGCTAAAACGTAACACTTGTTACAGCACTACTGCG
>JGI24021J15306_10005417_pt1 | contig 15165 bp, 14 predicted proteins | sample Ectturendosymbi1_FD_15306 | JGI IMG/M metagenome (IMG submission 15306)
GCACGTTGTTCGTTTCTTGCGACGCAGCTTATGTTTACGCCGACCGCCATGATTTGTTCCGAGACACCGATCGACTCCGATACGACGTGTTCCGCCATTTTTACAAAAATTGCGAAATCGGTGCCTTGAATGCTGGAGGGCTTTTCACATTTACGTCCTGACCAAAGAAACGCATATTTTCTTGCAACATGGCCGTTTTCCTCAAAAAATAGAAGCAAGGTATGTTGTTGTCTGGGTCAGTAGAATATCCGCGTCGCATGTTTTTGACAATTCAGTTACCCAGGAAAAAAGAACTTTGAGCATGCTTGTAATCCCACGCGAACCCAGCTTCCCCCGATCAAGTAGTACGGCTGGTGGATTACGAATGTCAACCATGTTGCGTCTAGGTGGGCCTTAGTCTATACTTGTTAATATATGTAGCTTATTTGAAATTTAAATCTCAGCATGTGCCATGCAAAAGGAAATAGAAATTAACAATAAGTCTATATTGTATATCAGAAAGTTTTACGCATACGTATTTCAGCCAATCCGATGTGTATGCTTTTCAAGCAAAATTCACTTCAGTTAATGAAAAAGTTTAACAATTTGCGCTAATCAAAGGACACGCTCATCGCGGTAGACTGCTTTGACCGACTTCAGATTTATTCTATCAGTGACAATGTTTTCATAACTGAACGAAGGTTTAATTCCGATTTCTTGCACATTTTTGTAAACATTTGCATTTCATTGCGGCATCTCTAAAGAATCGCGCCAATTAATAAAACCCAATTTATTCGTTCAGAAAAAACTACAAATTTTTTATGAGTTAGGGAAAAATATTCTATAATGTTTTAATGAATTAGACCGCAATGTAAATCACAATTTGTAATTGCTCTGTTGTAAATTTAAAGTAAATTTTCAGAATATTATGCCCCCCTGCTCAAACATAAAGCCGCGCTATCGAAGACTTTCTGGCGACCATTCTGCTTGAAACTCCTGTAGACTGCTGTGAACCACGTTGTCTTACTGCGTTTGGGTCGGAGCAGAGTGACGTCACCACAGTTTCTCATTTCTCTCTTTTTTTGGTTTGGCACGTTTAGCAGTCCCATTTAAAATTCGCATATATCTCCCATAATAGTGGCCCAGCTGGTACTAGCAGCCAGAATTTTCTGAAAAACACTTGGATCCGTCGCGGAAAACAACGCAAAGCGTTTTTCAGACCTTGCTACTCTGTCTACACCTACCGCGCCAGCAGTGCCCGCATCGCACCTGCTGGCGATTTGATGGAAGCCATCGGATTGCGCAAAGTAGAGGCTGTGTATTGCGCAATAACATTTCTTTGAGGGTACGGCGAACAGTGTTTTTGGTCCTTTTTTAGCTTCAATCCCCCGTAATCTTTTTCACTATTTTTATTTCTTAAAAAAGCTTGAGTTGCTGAAATGAAAAAAAATCTTATTTCTCATAAAACTGTTTTATTAAATTACGTATTTTTTCCAAGAAAAAAATCCATGACAAATTTTTTTCTTTACTGCGCCAAACTCAATCATACCACCAATGAAGTGCTTCTCATTAAGGTTTGCAGATAATCCATGTTGTTAAATTCGCATGTTGCTTGTTCGTGTTTCGCAGTAGCTTTTTATCAAGTGAGTCATCGTTAGCCTTCCTTCTACGGTGCGTTGTCAATTTTAAATGGCGAAGCGGACCATCACAATATGCAGCCAAAATGAAGCGAATCCTCTGCTTATTTTTTGTCGTCCGAACGCTTGACAGACAGCGTAAAAATTTCTTTATCTTTGCTTTGCTACAAAAACACTGACGTCGCCCTTGAAGTAGAGGTGGCACCGGATCCGGAGTGCCGGACTCGACTCCGGCAGGATTCTGCGTTTTTCTTTCGGACCAGGATCCGGGCCCTGAGTCAAACATTTGTGAAAAACCGGACCCTTCGGCAGTAGCAGGAGTCTGTGTGGTCAATTTCTTAAGTAAAACATGAGTAGATTACGGTTGGATCGATGATTTAGCCGGAGTCTGAACAGGAGTCGAATTTTCAAATTTGAAAAATCGCCGGATCCGGACGCGGATTCAAAAATTTTGGAACAGGAGCGGATTCGGAGTCTGAGAAAGTGACTCCGGCCACTTCTGCCTTGAAGCGCGTAGCAGCGCGCACGTGCTTTCAAACGCAAAAGCGAGACCCGTCGCAAAACTGCATGAAGTTCTTTTTTCTTAATGTCAAGCGATCTCAGAATAAGTTCTTATCAGCTGCTGCGGTGAAGCGGGGTTGAGAACGAGTTGTATATGCCATACAGCGTTGCACAAAATAGTGGTGTGGCCAGTTTTTTTGTTGTTCATTTACAGAGTTTTTTCTGATTTCAGAAATTTTGTTTTTAATGTTCGATTTATCTAGATTTTCGGCATTGCGAGCGGGTACACAACATTCAAACTCGATTTCAAAGGTAGTGACAAACAACGCATAAATTTGGTGACATACTCCAAACTGCAGATGAAGCGATTACGAAAATTTGTTTTGCGGGATCTATTGACGATCGTTTGATCTGTGCTGACGAAACATAAATTTTGTTGTTTCTTCCGCAAGAAACAAGGTTACGAGCCGGAATGAACAGACATCTTAAAAGGGTCTATTATTATTTTGTTCGGGAAACGTGTGGAGATTGTGGTAAAACAATATTCCACCCGGGTTTTGGAATTGAACTTACAGATTTTGCCAAGACAGAATTTTACCAGACGTGATGGCGAATCACTCAACCGTACGATCCTAAATTTATTATTTTCATTACATTATTGGCGGTCTGACAAAGTAGCAACTTTATGTAGTTTGATACGGCAGCAAAACTTTGACTCTTTATAAACCATTTTGTAACAATCTTCATTAACGCAGTGAACTCTCAACAGTAGAGCAGTTAAAAACGGAAGCAAGTAGCTTTTAAGAATAAAAAGGAAGTTTCAATCAAGGCATAAAAATAATCCTGTCATACAATTATAACCACGCATTTAGCAGGTCGCCTATAAACAAGTTCTTGCTTTTTTAAGCGGAAGCCATAAGGGGTTTTGATAGCCATTTCTGCCATGCATTTTGTTGCTGATACTGTTAAATTATTCTGTTCTTGTCGATAGCAAACTGACCTGAAGGTCTGTCCACAAAGGCTAACTGAAACATCTCATTACGGAAGGCTTACTTACAGGTGTGCAGTGCGAAAAAAAGAGGAGCGGCGTTCCCACACTAAATAAAGAGGAGGACTGTACAAAATAGTTCGAATAAAGTGAGCAATCGACTACAAGAAATGGAGCTTCCTCTTTCACTATAGGCTTTTGACTAGCAGTGCGAATCTGCGTGTCGCTAACACATCTATGAGATCGCAGCCATGTTTTAATGTAATCTAGTGCAAAAAGGTGTGGGAAAGCGTTCCTACCCCACTACACCCCATTTAGGATTTTTTGGCCGCCACCCAATGATTCGGCGCCCGGGGCATTGTGCCCCCCTCGTTACACCCCTGATAATGACAATTGACAATACAAAGACTTCAGGGTAATCACTATTAACAGCAATGCGTTGAGCTCATTTAACTTCAGCAATAGCGTGTAACATGTCAAACAGGAAAGATTTAACAGGTAAACATTACAGGACTCATTACCACTGGGCTATACAAGTAAATAATGGTCAACTGTGCTGAATGTTACTAGGTGTAGGTATTACTGTATGTATAACCACCATGGGTCAAAAAAGCAACTGGGTCAATAAAAGTCACATCAGTTCCGAGAGCAGGCAAAAAGTAAAAGTGGCAAATTGGTCGATTAGAAACACTCTGATGCTGTAATAACCAGGTTTGATAATACCTGTTACTGGTATATGAGCGTATGAAATTCATAATTACATTATATTTGTATCGATTTTTTATACATCTTCATCTAACTTTTTTATTCGATCGCTTCAAATGTCTGACGCTTTTTACTAATCTTCATTGGCGACCAACTGCAATAGTTGTTGGTGCACTGTTTCGTTGTTCGTGTCTCCTCAGTATTGCTTTCGTGTAGTAATAAAAAAACAATGTGTGCGCATTATGTACACACCAAGCATACAAAGAGTAAAAAGTGTTGCTGTTAAAAGTGTTTTTCTCCACGCAGTGATGGTCATGTGCAAACACCGACTCTGTAATGCGCTACCGCATGGCTAACCATTTTTCGTGCTGTTGTGTCTATGAGTGCGTCTGTGATATGGACCACGAGTCCGAAATAAACTACTACTGTTATTATTTATTTTTAGTTGCAGATTTTGACCGCAGAAAAATATCGAGAATTTTATTATGAAATAGCAAGATTAATTTTAGTCTAAAGTAGCGCGTACTGTTGTAAGAATACTAACGACCTTGATAACGAGTAGAGGCATTTGAACAAGAACTTTACCACGCTTGTCTTGCCTCTAGAATTAAAAAGCGTTTATGATTTGTTCGCAAAACTTGTTATGTGTAACTTCAGTTTTATGTTGGTTTACAAATTTGCGACATCCCTCTTTAAACAATTCATATTCTTCCGCTGGTTCAACCAGCTTTTCCGAGTGAAATGGCACTGTCATCATGCTACGTGGTGTGTACTCAGAAGGCAAAACATGACTTAAGGCAGTCATGAAATATCTTCAGCTTTTTGTGCATGTGTTTTACGAATCGTGATTGCATTTTTCGGTGACACGATGTTGATGTTTTATTGCAAGTTACAATTTTTAGATGCTGAAAGGTGTGATTCCATCAGTTTTGCCCTACCTCTGTTGATTAAGCATCACACATTTTTCATATCCATGCCAGAAAATACCGTGAACTAAAGCGAAGTGGGTCAAGAGTTTTCATTTGTAGCGTTGAGAACGTTTCCTTTATCTTCGAGGGAAATTCAGCAGTTCTGTCCTTATCACTGCTTTCAAGACGTACAAAAAAGAAAAGTCGTGTCTGTTTTGCCGCCAGCGGCAAAAGCTCTGCTCGGACTATTTTGCCATGGAACTAAATTCGTTTTTGCTACTCACCCTCAGGAATTTTGACAATTAAAACCCAGGAATGTTGTCAGTTGGTGACAGACCGACAGGCATTCTATTTTCATGTGATGTCTACCTGCTTGCAGTTGTGATGCTCATTTGATATTTTTGCTGACAGTAGCTCCACTACTTGTTTTGGCCCGTCCATCGAAACGTTCCTGTTCTGACCACCCAATTGTAACCGTTGCAGTGGTGAGTCCAATCAGATTAAATATGCAGAAAGTTCCTCCCAAAACACTGTGCCCCACGGGTCGGCACCTTTTTTATTTCAGTGTTCAATGTTTCGTCTTGAACAGTGCTGTACATTCTACAACAAAGTTATAAATCCAAAAATTTTGTCTGCCTGACGTTTCGCGGTAACGACGGGAAATCGATCAGGTTTTTGGTGAAACTTGATAAAGGCTATTGTCATGGAAATATTTGTATTTAGAAACATCAAGACTTCTTAGCTCCTGTTTTTAAACCTAACTGGACATTAACTTTAAAAGTGACACAATATTGTAACCAGACCAAAGTTTTGGAGGCCAACAGCGAGCAACAGTATTTGGTTTGGGAAACTGCTTCTCAAAGCACCAAATGACAAGATATGCTAAAAGGTTGGGGGCATGATCTCTTTGTCCCCCCTGGCTACGCCAATGGTGCGAGGGGTGCTCCCCTTAACAATCGTGTGAAATGGCACTGCCATCTTACCTACATAGGGTTAGCGAATAGGGTTAGCAACATACCAATTTCAAGTGTATAACTTTGTTGACTTCTTTTTCTGCACTGCCAAAAGGGTCCTTTTAATCTCAGGCTCTTTTTCTGTACCAGAATATGATTGTGTAATCTGCTTTTCTGGAATATTTACGGCTTGTAGTTGTATATCTGAAAACTTGGTCAGGTACAAAAAATAAACACTACCATTAAAGGCAGGTTTTCTACAGCATATTACTTTGTGTCCAACCCAATTTTGTTTTAAGGAAAATGTTAGGTACCTGGTATGGACCTGTAGGGACCCGAAATCTCAGATTCTAGGGACCCGATTTTCCCTGATCCTGGGAACCCGATTATAATTTTCTCTTATTCTAGGGACCCGATTTTCAAATCTAGGGACTCGAATCAGTTCCCTAAAACTCCTTAACAACCCTGATCTAACCATGTGAAAGTAAAACTAAAAGCGTCTAGAACAGTGTTTCCCAATCTTTTTTTGGTTAGCGCCCCCTTTTCTGACAAACAAATTTGTATCGCCCCCTTACCATGCCTAGCACACATATCAACACAGTTTTTTCGTATTGTATATTTGGGATGTTTGAAAATGATTAAAATAAGAATGAGCGCAAAGATGCATTTCACTATAAAACTTAATTTAGTAAATTAACTCATTTAGCAGTCGAAAACTGATAGAGTTAATGATTTGAAAACTGTTAAAGTTTGTGAAGGGCTCGATTTCATTTGAACAGCATTAAACTTGGACAAGAAGGTGAAGATTGCTGATTTGGCTTTAATGAGGTTAACACCATTCCTCTGCAATTGCAAATTAACTTCATTGAACTTAGTGAAGATATCTGTGGACTGTCACAACCAAGAAACTGTATCTATGACACTCTTTGACAGTCACCTTCTGTGTACAGCAACAGGCGTACAAACTCTCTTCATCATTATCCGAGTGCACCACATTGCCTAAACTTAGCAGAAGACTTCTAAACCCTTTGGTGTCCTTTGATCAATCAATCCATTAATACTCTGCCACGTTTTTAGTAAATTTTGAGTTCGGAGCAGTGCAGGATTGAATTTATTCTGAATATTTTAAAAGTTTTTGAACTTAGCCGTGACACTTGCAGTGGTCCACTGGCTCTACCATCTCTCTTCCGGATTTCCTTGGCGCTGCTCAAGCTAAAGTGCGTTCTGAAACACACTTTTGTTTTCCGGAATCTTTTCGACTCCCTGAAGGTAACTTATTCTTGTTGGCACCTAACACTATCTGTAAAAAATATAAACTGCCTTTCTACTTTCGAATTGAACTCGTAGAAGGTTATTATTATATTTGTGATGATCAAATCACTCCATCCAAAATTAGCTCACACTTTTGGTTGCAGGCTGAGTCTAAGTGCAAGCGTGCATTTTCAAACCTGACCGGTGATAGTCACTGTAACGAAACTGGCATTGTTAAGTAGCAGTTTGCCTGTGTCAAGAAGTACAGCTGACGAAAATTTCAATCATAATCGGAGAACAGTTTTGCTGTGCAGCTTACCTTTAGTGATGGAAACTGCAGTTCATCAATTTATCTCCTAGCATTTCACCCCTGTTTTGTTTCCAAAACGCTAAGTTTTGTTAACAAATTTCATGCAAACATGTTTGTTGATCATAATGTAATTTTTTACTGGATCTCCTATCGCCCCCAAACCGCCCATTTCTGCTTCACCGCCCCCGGGGGGGGCGGTACTGCCCACTTTTGGAACCACTGGTCTAGAAACATTCCCAATTGTAGGAAATCACGCCAACTCGTTGCACAGGCGCGGGCGCTCGACAGCCGAACAAGAAGTTGTGCTTCGAGCATTCTGGTTCCCATTCAGCACAGGTCAAAGTTTCAGAGTGAGACAGCGCGTTTCTGCGTGTGCGCTTGCCGCTATCGCGGCAGTTTACCTCGAGTCAAGTCGAATTGCTGTCCCCTGTATTGAATACTACGTTTACGGCCGCTTGACATATAAACGTCGTACTCTACTACGTGTTGTTGCCCGACATTCGCAGGGCTTTGTGTGCATCCTCAGTTCTGTGGCTAGCAATGTACGCATCCTCAGATTATATGGTGCCCACAATTTCGTGAAAACGGTTGACAAGAAAAATTTTCTTATTTATTCCACTGCGCCACCTCTGCGGCGACCAATCTCTCCAAGAGATATGAGCAAAACCAAATCATCGCAAAGTTAGTGAAAGCGGAGCCCAGTCGGCTTGATTCCGCAAAGTTTGCAGCAAACCCAGAGCTTTTAGTTGTTGATCTCGAGGTCATTCGCTTCATGCACAGAACACGTTTTCCCCACGTGTCAACCGCAGCGCGTTTCGCTGTGTCTTGACGACAGTTTGGATGAAGGCGTTGGTGGTAATGGCATTCACGGTTGGTTTCAACCTTTCACAATCTGCACGGCGTTGCGTTAAATTACTGTCTATCTAAAGAAATGCAATGCACAACCAAGCAGCAACGTGCTCGACGGGGAAGACGTGAATGTGTCGCTCCATTCCGAAAGAAGCTGCAACAACTTCATTTATATACTGACAAAGATTTTTGGTTGCACATTCAAGTCAAGCGAGGCCAGCTGAGAGTTTTCTCTCATAGCTGTGAATGACACTAGTCGTGGAAAAAATAGTGCTTGTCAAAACAGAATTCATCTTTGCAAAACGCATCGTCACCAGCTTACGTCCTTGCAAACACCGAAAATGCATCGTTACCTGCTCACGGGCCGGATTAAGGGGAGAGCAACGGGGGAAATTTCCCCGGGCCTTCCGAGCTAAGGGGACTCCCCGTGATGACATTTGTTTGTTTTAGGCCTAAATGAAATATTCGTTTGAAAAATTGTCGTGATTCAAAAGAGATACAAGAATAAAACTCTATATTCCGATGTTGCGTTGAGTATCATTTATGATTTCTCTGCAAGTTTGACTTTCTGACAGTTGCAGTAATCACTACTGAATATAAATATTTTCGGTTTTGTTCAATCCAAATGAATTTGAATTTTGCTTGTAACTTTTCCTAATAATCGTTCTTTTGGCATGGGTGTATCTACTCGTGCATCACGCCTACTGCACAAATGTCGCGAAAACGATGCTATTTGCGTGCTTATGCAGCAAAGCAAGCTAGTTCTGCTGTAGTTGCTGCTTAGTATCAACGATTTCGAAACTTCTTGTGCCCTCTGGAGGTAGCCGCAGCCGAACTGTAACCTTTGTTTGGTCATAAAGGTTAACGTGTGGTGGAAAAAGTGGCGTTCGTAGAAAATTTTCATGGGGGGGTTTCATTCAGTGGCACATGGTGGTCATTTGCATTTGGTGTGCACTACCTGTCTGTGACGTCCTAATTTCATCTCTTATTCCTGTTTCAAGACCAACGTTTTGGCGAAGTTTGTTGATTATGTATATTCTTCTGCAGACATTCTCCTCATTTTATGTGTCATTGCACTGAATATAAACCATCAACGCTCCAAGTTAGGATATCGGAGGAAAATAAACTCAACCCTAAGACACAACAGTTCATAACAGCAAAAATATCAGGCTGCGCTTTAAAACAGTGGAGTAAAACACACTCATCACTGCGTCAAAGCAATTTACTGATGCAAAATGAGGCTGCGCTGATGTCCTGTGGAATACGAGCAGTCGAGCATAGAAAGTATGCGGATGTACTGGCTGTCGCATACCCCGGTTTAAAATCGAATGTTGCTAAACTACACAAGAATTGAGAATGCGCATAAAGTACGCAAGAAACATTCAATCTTTCGTTATGTAAAGAAGTCCAGCAAACTTTTAGTTTACCATATCTCTGCTGAGACATTTTCAAATGCCTGAATGCTTCTATGTTCATAACAGCTGTTTTTGAACTCGTGCGACAGATATATCATTCTACAGAAATTGGTAATGTAACCAACGCGGTCAGCGCTTGCGCTGATCAGCCTTAGCAGACAAAATGAAGACAACTGTTTCGGATAAAGTGAACTATCGCGGAACAGGTCTGCAAAAAGTGGTGAGATTGTTTCCGGATGTAGACGATAACCAAGATTCCCACCAAAAGCTAATTATTATGTTTTGGCCCATTTACAACGTTTCTTAAAATTTGCATGCAAATTCATTCCGTGGTATTTGTATTAAGTCTACAAATTAACATGCAGAAGTATGCAAAAACAAGTAATCTCCTTTGTGTGGGTAATAAAGTGTTTGCTAAATATCAAGCTCAAGAGGGGTTAACCCAACCCCCCCTTGCGCACGCCCTTGGGTGGAAACGCACTTTTCTTCCGATGGCTACTACAGTATTCTTGCGTTACATCATAAACACATGAAGCTAGTCAAGCCATTTACACCACATGTTGCGCGTTCCGCCAGAAAAGGTTTTTGATCATTCGATTTGTAGAATGAAAGAGCAGAAAGCGAGATTGCAGTGTTTAGCTAACGCGATGCAGAAATCTGTAATGTTATCAGGAGCTAAAAATGGCAAAGTTTCTGAGGAGAAGAAGCGCAAGAATCTGGCAGTGTTAGCTAAAATGCCGCGACTGAATTTTTTTTTCTTCAGCAAAGCTTTTAAGCAGCAACGTTAAAGCAGTGGCGTTAACCAGAGCACCTGAAAATGTAGGTGAAAATCACGACATAAGATTTGAAGCACATTTTACACTTAGACTGACTGATCATATTGACGTGTTATTTTCACGGTGTTTTTGTTTCTAATCTCTGGTTTCTGCTTATGGTTCGGGTGAATGTTGTTTCTTGCCGAGTCATTCTCTATCCTGTGGAAATATTTTTACTTCGTAGGAATACACTGTAGTGTTTATATCATAAACTCTCTTCTCGCAGCTAGCTGTATGTGCAGTTGAGCACTGTATTTATTCGATTGTAAGCCGCGGCTTATAAATTTTTTTTTCATTATTTTATGCGGCTTAAAATCAAGGCCGGCTTACATTTTTTATTTTATCGAAAGGTACAGATGACGCTCAGTCTTCCCTTGGCTACGTTTTGTCGACCAAATTCTTCTTTCGCAATCGATTTTCTTCAGCATCACGTGCACATACGTCACAGGAGGGATTATGATAAATAGAAGGCAGTTGTTGGGGTGAAGCATGCGGGAAACGCACGAGTACGCGAACGTCGCGAACGCATCTCAAAGGCTTAGGCAACCTATGTTCAAGTGCGGTTTACAATCAAGGGCAGCTTACATTAATTTTTGACACCATTTCGTGCGGCTCATATTCAAGGGCGGCTAACAATCGAGTTAATACGGCGGGCATCATAATCGACTACTGGAAAAAGCAAACAAGAAAGTTGCGAATCAGCGAAAACATAAATTTTACAAAGGATGACGTCATGAAATACGTCATAGGGGCCTCCAGTAAAAATTGCCCCGGCCCCCCTACCCTTTAATCCGGCTCTGCCTATTCACACTTTTTTACGACAACTGTCAGCATGAGCAGAGTTGTAGACACGAGTGCTGCTTCCACGCATTGTCTGCCAGCTCGCGAAATGCCATTTGCACGTCACATGTTTGGCACATATTGTAAATTTCTTCACCGTCGATTCCAAAGCACTTTGATCCTGTCTGAAGGTCACCGCAAGAAAGAAAATATTTCGACAACACGCTGGCATTAAATGGTACCTCATTTGACTACAACTTTATCGGTGCAGGTAAGTGGTGCAACTACGCTCACATTACCGGGCCTCGAGTGAGGCAAAAAATTCCATGCAGAAAAAAGTATGAAGAAAGTCGGAAAAAACTTTCCGCTGCGTACGTAAAAGCAACCGTACGTAAAAGCGAACGTTAGTGCTGATTCCATTTTGTATAAGAGGGAAACAGGCTTAAACTTTGTCAATTGCAGAAATACGGCCAACAACTGTCTGTCAACTGAACTGGAAGTCATTAAAAAGTTCCTGTGCAATACACCAACTTGCACCGACATAGGTCAGATTTGTTTCAAAACCGGAAACTAGTCAACAACGAAATCGGTAAACGTGCTAAGAGTTTTGCAGAATCTGGATATCTGACATTGCCCAATGTCAGTGTGACAAGTTGTTTGCGGTTTCAAAGTGTTTGGAACCACAGGATTGTTAAGATGGCCTGCATGCAGCAAATGAATTTTTGAAGTGCTGTTCGTTTTTCGGTGATTATCGAAACTGTGGCAGCTTGGTTGATCCTAATGACAGCGGTTCGCTTTGCAGTTAAGTTTTGTGGTTCTGGGCTGAATCACAAAAGTCAACACACGCAGTAACGTTGTTACTGCATGCAAAAATACAGACACCCAATACATTCTGCGAAGATACTAAATAAACAGATAAACTGCGCTTGATTTTTGGTTGCACTTAGGTTGACGTCAAGTTAGTTGCTTACACTCCATTACCTTCTAATTTTTTTCTGACTGCGTGAAACGGTGGGCGGGGTTGCGTTTGACACAACCCGCTACCGCTTTCCAAAGGTGGTAAAAGAAGCATTTTAGTTTTTTCAGAGTTTGTTAAAATTCGTTTGATTCGTATTAAATGACATTTTATTGCATACCATGAGGTATCGCTAATAAAATGCGTTAGACAGAATCCTGCAGCGTTTTTTACTTCCGTGGATGGAAGCATAGAGTATACTCACGCTGACACGGCAAAGCAACCTTCGGTTTGTGATTTTGTGTATCTAATTGTCGTGCAGATAAATTAACAAAAAACAAATTAAAAACATCCGCAGCCGTGGTTGAAACATAGCGATTAGCAAAAGCCTGAAGTTTGTAACTTGTTTTCAGATACGATGCACTTCTATCTTCTTTTGTTATTACAAATTGCTTCTCACGGAACGTCTGCTACGCCGACTACCAGAATTCTGGAGATTGGTCGGAAAGCGACCGAACTATATCTGTGTGACAACATAGTTTTGCATGAAGACTACGTATGTTGACTGTGTATTAACTTCCGGTACAAATCATAGTATTTTAAATCAGAAAAAAATGGTGAATAAATGTTTTCGCATGTTTTCAGTGGAATTCCATGTCAAATAGACAACAAAACTTTTGTTAGTTTTGTTTAAAGTTGTGCTTTTTGTGTTTCAGAGCAGTTTGTTTTTCAATCAAAGGAATCATCAACTTTGGAGATTCTGCTGTTCTGATGTAAGAAGCATTTACTGTGCTTCTTCACTTTGACAGAAATAGTGGAGCTAAAAACGTTTTGTGACAATGTATTACCTTCATTATATTTTCATCCAGGTTAAATGCACTTCGTTGGTAAATATGATTTTGTCCTTTCTACGTACTACCCACCAAAACAGTTCTTCAAAGCAACAAAATATCAGTTCAGATTCAAAGCACAGCATATGATTTTCACTTCGATTGGACAAAAGTAGAACCTTCGCTCAGATCACAGTTTTAATCTTAAAGTAATGTGAAATACTGGTATTTTATGAAGAATAAAAGCGCTTGATGACTGGTCATTATCACGGCTGATGCACGAGGCTGTGTTTGCATCGATGCATCTAGGGATGCTTACGTTAAGCCCTGGTTTATGTTGTTCATGTTTCCAACTTTGTTTTTGAGTAGTTAACTGCCGGCGAGGTCATATAAAAGCGAAAATGTCGGAAAAAATCCGCGTTTCCAAAAATTCTTGTTCATCTTCCTGATTCGATAATTTCTGCTGACACTACCGCAAATATTTCCTGTATTCATCACAGCTGTCTTGTCTTGGTACGAAAAAGCATTTACAAACTTTTCAAGAGCAAAACATTTTCTTCGCAGAGTCAGTAGTTTTTCTGAAACCTTCGAAAGTTTGTTTTCATTACAAAAAGTGATAATTTGATAACAGCAATGATCGATCTGACCATTTTCACTCAGGCTATATTCTCATTTTAAAGAATTTAATCCGCCGCTCGAGGAGTCTGAGTAATGCGATTGACGCATTGAAAAGAAATTGCGAAGAAATTCTCGGGATTATCAATCATTGCAGAAAAACGTGGTGAGAGTTTTGTTAACACTTTCCGAAAGTGTCAAAGTGGTGGTGTTAGATCGGCTCTTTGTTAATGAATAGATGTGTACAAGCTTGAAACTAAATGCATCTTTGACCTAAAAAACAGAAGTTTTTATCTCAACCCTAAAAACTCAGTGCTAACGCAAAACGTTCAGGAATAATCTTGACCTTGACATTTTACAGTGAACTAAGTGTGTGGTTTAGATTTAGCGACCAATCTCCATAAAAGTACAACGCAACTGCATCAGCAAATTGTTTCGATTGGAAATCGATTTCTTGTAATTTATGCCTCCAAAATTGTAAGGAAAACCTTACAAGTGAAATGGTGAAAAACTAAAGCAAGATTTAGAGCAAGGGGTTGGAAACCTGCGGCCCGCGGGTCAAATGCGGCTCGAGTGAAAATCTGACATGGCCCGCATCAGAATTTCGTTACCCAAATTAGAACGCAACATCGCGTCAGAACGAAACTCCATGACAAGCAGACACGTAGAGCAGTCTCTCGCTGCTTGACATAGTTTTCTCTCGATGTTTTTCTTTGAAAGATAAGGTAGAATTATAAGATTAAATTAATTAAATTTCAAGCATTTTGTGACGTCACGTTTCATTGGCCTGCTCAGATATGAACCGTTGGCCACAACGGCTGGGCTATTACCGGGGCTACCATCCATCTAGGAACCAAAAGTAAGGACGGCTGAGTAAAATTTGATTTTATTACCTAAAAAGAAAGCAATTGTTTCTATTTGCACGACTTCATAAGTTCAAATCATAAGTTTGCCTATTTATCTCCAGGAACCATTGGCTTTAACAATGTCTTATTCTCGACTTCCTTCTCGTAATCATCTCGGAAATTTTTTTTCACGTGATTATTTCTTGAATCAGTTAAATGCTAGATAAACCTTCGCTATAAACCAGCTTTCCTAAGAATCCTAACCAGAGTAGACAGCTTACGTGCTAATAACGCCTGATAGTACGTTACGTCTCTGTGCTGCAAGATCATATTACTTTTATGACGTCACAAAACCTTGATTACAAAATATTTATGATGATATAAATACAGGAGGGGAATAGTTGGCTAAAAAAAATAGTCACTGGAAGATTGAATTTATCTGCTTAATTTGAAACCTGGTGGCAAATACTACGCAACAGCACGAGTAGCAAAAAGAACAGCATATCGGATATAGTAGTTGTCTCTTTGTCTATTAAATATTGCTTGTATTTAAAATTGTTATGTTGCAGAAAATAAGAAAAAATAAGAACGCAAGTCACAGATAAAGGTATTTCTTAGAAATAAGGACATTAATATTTTGTAAGATGTAGCACTGCAAAATAAGGACAAATCTTAGAAATAAGGACGATATGGTAGCCCTGACTATTGCATATGTTGGATATGGTCTAGTTCAGTGGTTCTTGACCTTTTATACATATCTCACCATTTTATCAAACAAGATTATCAGATTTACCCCCAATAGTTTCAATGGTGCTCATTTATTAAAAAA
>JGI24021J15306_10005418_pt1 | contig 15164 bp, 11 predicted proteins | sample Ectturendosymbi1_FD_15306 | JGI IMG/M metagenome (IMG submission 15306)
GTAATCATCATTGTGGTATCATTTAAAATCCTGGATTTGTGCCCAATCGCTTTGTTTCAACAATTGTGAAACACCCTGTACATAAGAGCTGCATGAAACTGGGCAAAAAGATGAATTCGGGTTGGCACCCCTGATCTAAAACCTGTTGAATTTTTTGAGAATTTTTTTACAATGGGATGAATACTGTTTCTTATATTCGACATTCTACTCACTGCCGCACCAAGTCTTGATCGAATTAACTATAGTCGAAACATTCCCTAATACAGTACATTACCTTAAAACATGGAATTCTTTCCTTTGACTCCCTGATGTTATTGTTATGTCACACCCATGGCTCAATGATTCTCTGCTTAAGTACATCAGTTTTTGGTCATAAAAGGTTTGTGTAGTGACTTCACAGCTGAGGTTACACTTCAAACTATAAAAAAACTTGAAACTGTTGTTGTAAAGCAAAAAATTATCTACTGGGACCAAAAGTGTCCTTATAGGTGAGGTTGTTGCAGCTGAACTCGAATGCATGTGAAAGACAAATATTCTGCTGGAAACAAAGAAAAAGTGTCGCTATAGGTTAACTCATTGCAGCTGAAGTTGTTATAAGCGAATTCTACTGTACCTCTTGAAAGAAAACTGTCAAACAATTTGTTGAAAAGTTATGATTTTCTAGATTGCATTTCAGTGCTAGTTTAAAAAATTGTGCTTTTCTGAAGACATCACAATGGCAGACTATGATGAGCAGATCAGTGATGATGAAAAGGTATGTTTCAATGATTATATACTGCTCTCCAATAATTTCGTGCTGACTATTACCTGTTACATATGCATGTTATTGTGATCATTTCCATTTTTTGTAAGTTTCCTGTTTTTGATCTGTAAGTTTGCACAAGACATTGGTAATAAATAGTGACTTCAGTTTCTTGGTAGTTAATTTTGTTTGGGGTGTTTGCCTTTACTCCCTCTAATTTTTGTTACATAAGTTACTTCATTGCTGATATAAAAATTGAACAAAATCTGTTTTATAGACGAAAATAAATATTAACAATCTTTTTGAAATGAAATAAAAAAACAGAAACAGCTTGTTTTGAAAACATTAATTAAAATTTTTTGGATTGTGAGCATTTTTGAAAGACAAAGCATTTGCAAATGAAAATATTTTCATTTCAAAACCAATTTTACTTTCATTTTGAAAACACTTTTGCTTTGCAAATGGTTTCTAAATAAAAATGTTTTCATTTTAAAACAATTTTATATTTTCATCAACACTGAAATAGTCTTCAAAAAACTATACATGTTTTATTTTGAGACGTTTTGGATTATTCATAATCCATCTTCAGTCAAAAAATTTTAGTGTTGATGAAACTGTTAAGTCTATTCTAATTTTATGCTCCAAAATTTTATATTTGTTTTGCAAACACTACCACTTTTATTTTGAAAACACTTTATTTTGCAAAAAAACGTAGCATCAGCTTTTCTTATTGTGGCCCATGCGTGCCACCCTCCTTAAGGGCCAGTGTTTTGACTTGAGAAGACTTCATTTACAGATTCTCTTGTGCCATTGTCTGATTCCAGCAGCTCGAGATCAAATTGCGTGTATGTCTGAGCTTGGTGATTGCTGTTAGATGGCTGTGATCAGTGAGAAGCAGATGTTTAGACTAGTCTGAGTGTTTCTTTGTTGTAATGACCAATGCTTGGGGAAATGTCTTAGGAATTTGTGATGTACAATGTATCGATTGTGGCTTAGAGTAAGCAAATGGTGTCTTTTAGGCCAGGATAAGTGGATGGATGGTGGCTATGGGGAGTAGTGGTTGTAATGTAGTCAGTCAGTCCCACGATTTGTCCAAAACTGCTTTATTCATTTCAGCTGTTGGCTGTTCAGGTTTAGACAAAAGGTGTTTTTTTAGTTTGAATGTAAGCTTTTATATATCTCATAAATTAGTGTTTATGGCATTGCATTATGTCTTGTCCAGATTTCTTCATTATATTCATTGTGCTGATACCTTATAGTGTTTTTCACCAGATTCTAAGCTTATTTTTATTTTTCTTATGAAGTTTTGGTTTTCAGAGGAGAATTGCCCATGATTTCATCATCCACTCTCCTCCTGGAGAAGTAGAGACTATAATGAAAGGTTTGCTATGGTGTTGATTTGATCTATTGTGTCCTGTAGTAAGAATTCATTTATGCGATCATTTCCTGTTCCAATTTTGTATTGATCTAAAATATAAATGCTTCCAAATGTTTTGGTGATGTTGTGCACATTTTTGTGCCCAAATCTATTTCCAAAATCAACACTTTTGTTCTTTCACCACATGGATCAATCTGGTTGGTTATGGTTAAGTTCACCAAAGTTACAGTAGCACATCAGTCAACAAATAACATTCCTGGGATAAAGGTTTTAACCTGGGTATAGGTGGTAATTTTTTCTCTCTTGTGTATGTAAATAACAGAATTGTGGGAGTGAGATGCATTTGTTATAATTGTTTGCTAAATTTTAACATTTGCAGCTGAATGCATAGTAATTGGTGCATTTTTGGCAAGCCACTCAGCAATGAAAGTGCGAAAATTGCATTTTCTCTGGTGATATACTTTCAGTTGTGGTGTGAAAACCAGTATCATAATTTNGGCCAGCTTCAGGACACCATATGGAAACCCAAAAATTTCTGACATGTACCCTGCTAGTTACTGTANAAATGGCATGAAAATATTTTGGTATGTTATGTTATTGTTTGTTCTGACACGTTTTCTGACAGTAAAACTAGGGGATGACATGTTGCAAGATCATGGTTTAAGTGCAACTTTAGGTAACTGTACAGAAGCCTGTAAAATCATGCATAAGATTACAGATCATGGTGTATTAGTGTCTGTTGTAAACTATGGTAAAAATGGCATATACTAATGCACCTTCAGCTAATCTCAGCAAATTTTCCTGAAGCTGACAAAAAGCTATGTCTACCTGGCCAAGGTGATTTTCTCAAAGACATTAAGGGTTCATGCAAAAACTAAACATGGCAGATATGAGATAAAGCACTACAGCAGTTGTTGGCATTCTCATTGCCTGGTATAACTAGTTTGTCTGCTCATGATTTTCAATAAACCAATACTTAAGTTTAGACGAGTATTGTTGCTCATGTGCAACTATAAGAAATACTTTCAACATGACATGACAATGTATCTTGTGGACTTGTTACTGCAAAAGGTCTTTTGCTGCAAAGAGTTTGTTGTGGCATAGATATTGTTGTAGCATAGATAAATAAATACGGAACTTGCCTGATTTTTAGCAAAACTTTTTTTCCTGTATATAATAATAGAAATCATCAGAATTGTTTGGACTTTGATATTAAAGCAGGATAAAAACATGAATCATCAAGAATGGATCTTACTTTGCTTCTAATCTACCAAAAGTTAGCATTGTCTAATATTCAGACAATAATATTTGGACTACTGCAGTTTTAATGGAGTACCTTAACCACTACAGCAAGCTTCTATTTGATTAAGACAGTAGGACTGAAGATGCGTAGTATTATGTGAAATCGATTTCCTATTAAATTTTACTAATAGATTCAAGCCCTTCACCTGTGTGGAGGCTAGCTAGTTAATATAGTAAAAGACTCTGCATTGTGACCACTACTCTAGAAAAAAAGTCAATTTTGTCATGTTTGTGATGAATAGAACACTTTAAATCACACTGCAGAATACTGACGCTGCTGGTTCTGTGAGCATAGCATGACAACATTATGATACTAAGCATGCACTGTACAGGGATGTCTAGAAAAGAGTTTCTGGATATCCCTGTGTACTGTATTTTACAGACCATAAGATGCATTTTCAATTTTTGAATGCTAGCTGTTCTTTTTTCATACATAGGTACACCGGATTATAGGGTGCAAAATGGCAGATTACATACAAGGGAGTTTATCTGTCCCACATGCCTAATCCGCTAGACTTGAATAAAATAAACTAAAAGCACGTGTTTGATTTGGTGTGCACCAATGTAGTCAAAAACCTTCCAGAGTAATACATATAGCTCTGTGCAGTAGCCTCGTGAAGTATACAATCTGTGCTTCAACACTGAGGTATATATGTGCCAGCTACTCATGGAACCACATGTGTGGCTCATTGCAATTGTTGTTGGTTTATTATGTAACACGATGGTGTGTTTACAAAAAATCATAACTTGCAATTGAATAAATAGCACCGTTTACCACATAAAGAAAGCACAACTGGATCCATACATTAGACTCACTACATTATAAGACACACTTTCGTCTTTTGAGAAAATTAAAGGATTGTAAGTGCACCTTATGGTCTGAAAAATGCGGTAGCATTGTGCACCACGTTATCCAATATAGTAAGATGGTGGAAGAAACAATTCAGGTCCCACTTTCTACTTGACGGCAAATGTGGAGTTACCAGAGTTACTACCCTATACAGTTCACTACAAAGGTTTCAAGTACACGGAAAAGAACCAACACATTTGAGTTGACATTGTGGATGACATAGCAAGATTAAATTATCAGTCTAATGAGTTTTCATACTTGAAAAAGTAATCCAGATACCCCACTACAATGTAAGGAAATTAGCTAAAGTCCAGTTACCTTGCTGCAACTTGGGAAAATTTGCTAAAAATATGTAAAACTATGTTGATCCAAAACGTAAAAAATGAAAGGTTGTGTTCATCTTTTATTTCTTTGCACATTTTATCTGAATTTAAAAATGCCTATGCTGAGCAGAACCTTCAGGGCATGTCAGTCAAAGATCATATTAAATAGTCCACAATTGTGCTTGCTTTACAGTAGTACTAGCTTATTAGGGATTTAGCATCTTTGAACAAAACTCCAGTCACTCAACACTTTTATACCAGCCTGTGTTTCTTTACGCACTTGGTGTTTATGTAATAGATATTGCCTATGCAGCAATATGGCATCTATTGCATACTGGCTTTTATTTTTATTGTGGAATTATGTACATTTACATGTGAAAACTATGAAGCGAAATAGCAGATTAAACAATGGAAGCTCTTGTTTAATAACCAGGTGTTTTATGAAACTTGCATAAACATGTTAACTCACAAAAACTGCCTAATATCCTGCATGGGCCTGATACTGAAAGTGTAAACAATGTTTCTGCCCTGTTGTAGTCATAAAGACAGTTTGTGTATATTAGTTATTGCTGGCAATATTTAGCTTGTTTATATTCTTGCAGATGTTCGAACACTCTTAAGCAATGACAACTCATTTGTTGAAGGAATGCTCAGGTTTGTAAGTCTATTAATTTTGTTTTAGCTGACAGCAATTGCTGGCAGGCCAAAGCCTGAATTAATCTTTTTGCCATGGCGTTTAACACCTTCGTAGCCAGGTTAATTCAAGCGGTGCATATGGAATCACCCGGTTCACATGTGTCTTTGCACGGGCATAACTCTGGTGCTGAATGCGCTAGAGAGCTGTTCAAGCACGCAAAAGACTTGGCAAGTCTTCGAGTTCGCAATGAAACCAAATTTTCGGTTGTGGGTTTCAAGTTTTTTGTGAGTGACATCATAAGTGCAGTACTTTTAGGACTCTTTGGCCACCTTCATCTGATTTTGGGCCCAAACCACTGGATGGAAGTATTTTGCTCAATTGTTTGTTGGAATCTAGGCTAAAATCTGAGTCTTTTGATACTTTGGATGACTTGCTAAGGTTTCAAGTTCAAAAGTTATGATATAAAATAAACAAAATAATTGATTAATCCCATAATCAGATAATTAATTTGTTAATTTTCGATCGTAACTTTTGAACTAGAAACACTAGTAAGTCGATTAAGGCTCAAAAGACTTGGATGCTAGCCTAGTTCCCAATGAAAACTTCAGCGAAATACTTCCATCTAGCAGTTGGGCCCTAGGCCAGCTAACACGAGCCAAAATGGCCAAAAACGTACTTCACTTATGATGTCACTCACAAAAAAACCAAAACCAATTTTTTTTGCATTGCGGACTAGGAGCCTTGCTGAATCTTTTGAGGGTTTGAACAGCTCTCAAGCGCAATCAGTAGAGGAGCTATGCAGTTGGTAAGGCAACCGAAAACTGCTTGTTTTAGGCTGATTTCAAAGTACGAATATATCGTACCATGGCAGCGAATGTGTTAATGTGAACGCTTCTGCCCAAGGTGTCCTGCTACAACTAACTCAGTGGCCTTGGATCAAACATCCAACCTCTGCCACTGAGCTTTCACCCCCTGTGATATTTGCTGAGCATTTTTAATTTTTTCTTTTGCACAAGAGAATGCATTGATACGGTAATTTTCTTGAGTATCTTCTTGTGAAAATGTAGGTTTTTGATCTAATTTTTGCACCCTCAAACTTTGAGCTATTCCAGATTTGATTTGTTTATCATGCTCATGCAGATGCTTGGTAACATAAAATGCAGGCAAAAATGGTGTTGTTATGACTTACCTTCTGAGAATGTTATTCTGTGTGTGTCAAATCTAGCAGTGCTGCTAATTACCTACGCTAGCAAGGATCTAGTTGCTGCAATCAATACAAGTTAAAATGTTATCCCACATTCAGTAAAACCAAATTCACCCTTACCTTAAACTTGCAACACTTGGAAAAATACCTTTGAGTTTCCAGTGTGCATGTACTAGACACAAACCTGCCCTATGTGGCTGTCCTGCAGATTATCTCATAATGCAGCTTGCGGTCCAAATATATGTGTTTGTTTGCTGTGTAAAAAATGCAGTGTTTCTTTGAAAAAAATGTTGAAGCTTTCCAAAGATGTTTTCTTACAATTTTGAAAAATACTATCTATAGTTCATTTTAGATCATTGTAACATCAGAAAATTTGTGATTTGACTATGATCAATGTGGATAATGAACTGTATTGTGTAGTTAATTTTGCTGATGTGCCCAAATGTCAGAAATATTCAGATCCTGTGTTGTGGAGAAAAATAACTGGTGCTTGTATTAGGTGATGTACTGGAGCTTAAATCCTCAGCCCTGAAATCTTCAAATAAAATCTTTAGTGGTGAGGTTCAGCTGTGTGAAGTAAACCTGAGGTGTGATGATAGTCCACTTGTTCCATTTCATTTATTGTTTAACTGGGTGGTGTAGAAAACAGTGAATGAATAGCAAAATGTTATTCGAGTGATTTGCAGTCGTAGCAAATCAAATTCAGCATTGAAAGTAAGCAGGTTATGCAAAAGTATTGACAGAAATAAAACAGGGCAATGTTACAAAAATGTTTAAGCTGCTGGTGAATACAAATTATTGTGTTGTCATAAAGCTTCAGTGAGAGAATACAGATCAGATTTGCTGATATCAAATTTCCAAGATAAATGTTTTATACAGCTAAGGTATAACTTCAAATATCTGTTTAAAAATATTAATTGGTTTCTTTCCCCTCTTGGTAACATCTACTGATCCCTGCATTATGCTGACGCCTTCTCACCACGATCGGCACCAGAAAAGAATTGGAGGGACAAACTTTGAAAGTGAGGACCAAATTCCCCTTTGATTTCCAATATCTGTGGGTCTTACACTGCATATTTGAATTGTGCCATGTGATAAAGTGGAGAACCATTGGTTTCAGGATTATCACCCAGCTGGTAGTAATCTAAAAAGTACATATTCATTATTTTCCCGGTTGATTAAACCGGTTGCTTTTTACTGAATGGATGTTTATCAATACACTGTGCATGCTGCTCAAGCTCTAAACTGTGGAATACTGAGGAAGTTTTCATTGAAGAAATACACACATTATGTGGATATCTTACGCTTCTAATTGTTGCAAGCTTGATCCAAAAATAGGATACAGTCAAGTGGGGTGAATAAATTTCATAATGTTGAGGTAAAAAGTAACTGCCCCCCTTGAAAACTATTGAAAAAAAAGTTTCAAATGAATTGGTGCTGCAGAGGCTTTGAGACATTGTTTGTAACATATTTGTTCCAACCTAAGTCCTCAAATAAGATTTGCAGATTTGTTTGAAAGTGATGTTGCTGTTCGATAGGACCAAAACTTTCAAACAGATTTTATAAACTTTTATGCTGCTTTCGAAGCACTTGGCCTAAACATGTCAATGTTGGCAGATGCTTTGGTAATGCATGTCTCTGGATACCCATACCAATAAAAAATTTGACAACTTTACGTCTTGAGTTTTATGGGCTAGTTTGTTTTTACCCCAAACGGATGCATTGACGTGGGCAAAAGAAACTAGTTACTTTTTACCCCAGACAAGATTTTTTTACCCCATGTTTGTATATTTTTATGATCTTACTATAAAAGAGATGAAGTAAATTTCTCTATAATACTTCTCTGCAAAAAACAACAACCTTCATTTGTTGTTGGGCATTTCAGCTGTATTGTTAATATATTTGGTTACTATAATAGCTCACAAGCAATTGCCAATTATCTTGTTTTGAGTCTAGAACAGAGGTTCTTCGACTATTTTAGATGCGTCTTTAGCGTTAGGCATTGATACTTGCATCTCAGCCAACCTGACAATGAAACACAAAAAACAGTGAAAAACTTTATTTGCAATTATCCTGATTTTCCACAGTACGTTGCTACCACACCTGTGCTCCTTTCATGCCCCTCAGTTTGAGAACCCCAGGGTCTAGTCCAGAAAGTAATAAAACAGTGGTGGTGATGAAACTGCATCATAATTGCATTTTTTAATCTGCATCACAATAGTACTGTGTGGCTAAAACAATGGTAGGTTCATAAGACATTTTTGCTGGAATCAGACTACAGCAGGTTTAACTGAAGGGCCAGATGAGAAAAAAATAGTACTTAATTGCATGCAGCAATTGATGGAACCAAATACCTTTAGTTAGATAAAAGTAATGCAAAGATTTTCTTCACCAGATAAAAGATATTTTTGACACATGTACCTCAAGACACTAAATATTTCTTGAGGCTATTTTCAGGTCTAAAAGCAGGCCAGCTTGAAATTTCATCCTCCAAAAAAGAAACATCTATGCATGGGAAAGTCATTACAGACAAAATATTTTTTTAAAGTACAAAGTGAGAAAAGAAGAGGTTAAGAGAAAGTCAAACCAGATGAGGGTCTTGTTTGTTAAACCAGTTACCAACCAATACACCACTAGGTACTCAGTTGAAGTTTCTTAAGTACTACATATAAGAGTAAAGCTGAAGGCATAAAAATGATTGGAGTCAATAGGGGAAAATTTATGCTGTTTTTCTGTCCAAGCGTTAAAGCTGACTACTGGGAACAACCTCAAAGTTTTCTTCGAGTTTGTCGATGATAAAATACCAACAAGTATGGAAGCAAACTTTCTTGCACAAAATTGAGAGTAGAACTAGTACAAGTCGCTTGTTGTGGGATTGGCCCACTGTGAAGGACATGGATATTCTCTTCCATGCTTTGGGTATTGTTTTCATGGTCCAGACCAGAAAATACTTAAGATGCAGGCAGAGGAAAGGCTTGTTTAATTTTTAAGGGAGAGCATGGTGTCCAAAACGTTTGCAAACCTCTGCAAGTTTGGAAAATAATACTGATGACCTGCTCAAGACTGCTTTAACTGAAGTGATCATTGTAATCTACTGTTTTCGCATGAAAGCATGCTGTAAATAAATCATTGCAAGTCTACATTATGGCTAAATGTTAGTGCTAAAATGTGGATTACTTTTAATGTACAGAACACAGGCAAATCTGGATGAAAGAACAATAGAATTTTTACCCAGAAAAAGTTTTTTTTACCCCTTCTCCTGGGTAAAAAAAACTATAATTTTTCTTTGGGGGAAAGATAACAAAAAGATTCAATGTTACAATACACTTTGGCATGGGGGTTACGTTCTATCAAAAGACCAAGAAAATACCTTAGCTTGTTTTAGAGATATTAGAAACTTAAAATTTTTGTTTTTTTTACCCCATTTGACTATACGTAACCATTCTATTTATGTTTTTAAATGCGTGAAATTTAGCAATGACTGCTTGTTGATGTAGTATGGAAGTACACATCTGTGTTTATGTTTACAAAAATTACTCACTGTTTTGGAAAGAATGATCCTATTTCAGAAAATGGTGCTTGAGAAGTTTTTGGGAACACCAAACATTCCAACCTTTGCGAAAACTGCCGTATTTTTTGTGTTTCTTCCCAAAAAGTTAACATTGCTGCTCAAAATCGAGTTACACGAAATTAATCGACAGCAAAAATGGAAGACTCAACAGGACTTGACAACAGTTGTGATGTTACTTGATAGTCAGATGCCTTGGAGTCAACTTGACTTGCAGATTCACAACACCATTGGTCAAACTCAGTATAAAATCATTAATATGAACATTTGGCATCCTGGTTCATACTTTTCAAGGAAAAACCTACAATTGTTATTTAAGCGCCGTATTTCTTCGATTTTAAGCCGTGGCTTATGTTTATTTCCATCATTTCGTGCGGCTTACAAGCAAAGACGGCATACATTTTTTTACATTAGCTCAGGTTGTTTTTAAGGAAAATGTTTGGTACCCGGTATGAACCTGTAGGAACCCGATTTTCTCTGATTCTAGGGGCCTGATGATAATTTTCGCTGATTCTAGGGACCCCATTTTCAATTCTAGGGACCCGATTTTCAATTGTAGGGACCCGAATCGGGTCCCTAAAACACCTTAAAAAAACCTGCTTTAGCTTATCGAAAGGTATAGATGACGCTCAGTCTTTCCTTGGCTACATTTTGTCGACCAAACTCTCCTTTCGCATTCTATTATCTTCAACATCACGTGCACATCCGTCACAGGAGGGATTATGATGAACAGAAGGTAGTTGTAGTGGCGTAAGCATCATTACCAGGGTTGCCGGTTTAACGCGAAACGTGCTGTACACTCAATTATCTCAGAGGCTCAGGTAACCTATCTTCAAGTGCGGCTTACAATCAAATGAAAATGGTAACTTTATGTCCCTGGCGTAGACATGAAATATATTCAAACAGGTTTTGAAAACTTATTCTGGAGTCGAAAATGTGTTCCATGAAAGAAATTTCAGGGTTGTTGCGCAGTCGTGAAAACTACCGAAAAATTTTGTCATTTTTCAGTTTGGGGAAGTCTGGAAAAATGTTTTTGGTCTGTTAGCATTGGATGGATGGATAAAGAAAATAATATCCCAGACTTGATCTTTTGAAGTACAGTTTCATAATACTTTTTTTTCAGGATTAATATGGTTTTACTTATATCGTAATAAATATTACAGTGTTGGGTTTGACGTGGGTGGGTCATACGGAAATGTTAGGTCTGGAAATAGTCCGGAAAATGTCTGGAAAAGGTCTTGAAAAAGTCTAGAAATTTATATGCGAGATTGCGTAGGAACTCTTGAGATTTCAACAGTAAACCCCACTCATAGCTGCAAACTAAGAGTTCATCAAACAGCACATAAATATAGTCCTTAGACTTTACGTGGTCCATTGTTTATGGTGATGGGACCTTATCTGTTGCATTGTCCCGATGTGTTGCTGTTTCAGTGCATTGGCCAAGTACAGAATCGACCAGTTCACCCCTGCAGTGTTGGACGACAATCAGGTGCTCATCACCAACCATGGAAAACTTGATAACGGAAAGTTTTTGGATCCTCGCTCGAAGAAGTCTTTCAGGTGAGAGCCTGAACATATGCGAGTGCTGTTGTTCGTTGACCAGGTGTGTTTCAGCAAAATCTAAATTTATATACAGTAGTTATAAAATACAAAATAAGATTTTTCGTTTACTGCGCGTTTTTTTCCGTCAACGACCGGAGCTAAGAGATTGTTCGAAATGCACCTGAATGTAAGTTTTCCTTCCAGTCAATCTCTTCGAGTTCAATTTCAGTTGCAAGGAATTTCGATCCAGCGTTGAACGAGTAAAAAATACAGTTATTTGAAGAAAGTTGCTGATTTGAAATACTGAGTTCGAAGCCAGGTCACGTGACAGTCGGTGGGGTCTGTTTGGAACAACTCAAGTCAGTGTATTAAGAGGGCTGTGGCCGGGTTGAGGGAGGGTTGTGGCCGGGTTGGCCAAGAAGGAAACAACTTTTTTAAGTGTTTATCGCCATCTCAGCTCATGCAGGCGCTCTGGACAAGTCCTTCGCATTCCAACCAGCAAAGATTCGCTTTTAGTGGCATTTGCTGATGTCGTTATTTTTAAACCGATATACGAAAAAGATGTTGTTCAAGAGTTTGTTTTTTTAGTGGCTTGATCTTCAAATAAGTGTGTGTATTGTCAACAAACCACTAACTTACCGTTTATTCCGCAGTCAGTGAGAATGTCTTACGCTTACGTTTAACTGTGGTTGGCCGATGTATTCTGTTCTAAACGATGATCTCCTTTTGACGTTCTTAAAAGTATTTTTAGAACTTTTATCAAATTGTTTCCTCATCATTACGATTGTAAATTATTGAAATGGCAATTATGTAACTCCGTTCTTATTCGCGCCCCTCATCGCCCGAAACAATGAGAACACGATTCACGGAATATTTTGATCAGTGTTCGACTTTAAACTTCCATCTGTTCCAAACAACTTCGCCATCATCTCTGCTCGTCTTGCGTGAAAGTTGATGATGTCAATTTGATGGCGAGCAGGTACAACTTCTCGTCGAAAGCCGTCAGTGAGGTCCAGTCTGAAGATGTGGACGGGGGTGTTGAGTCGTGGAGGAACGAACTGGACGTCGCGATGAAAGATTACGTTAAGAACTACTACCCCCAAGGAGTTTACTCCGTGAGTACTGATGCTGTTGGCGCGTGCTGTTGATTTATTCCGCGCTGGTTCAGGTTATGACAGATTTCGTGAAGAAGTTATTAAATTTGTAGCCGCGCTGGAATGAAACTAAGAAGCAAGAGAAAATGACAATATGTATTGAACAGAACTTCCCGGAGTCTTCAAACTCGCCCTGTGGGGTGCTTCGGGGTTGATAGAAAAAAATATTTTGAAAAAATATTTAGTTTATAATAAAAGAATTGAAATATTGTTTTGAAAGAAATGTTGGCAAGTGTCGGGTTTCCAAGTTGTCGTGTGCGGCGATTGTAAAAATTTTCTACCATGTGTTCGATCTAACCCGGAGTCATTCTCATCTTTAAATGCATTTTTCAGGATTAAATGTCAAACACAGATCGTTAACAGCACAGAAACACTGCTACCTTTGCTCGAAGAAAACGTTGAATTCGTTTTTTACAGTTTGCTTTGAACCGTTTATTGCGAACTGCTCTGGCCTCGTCAGATGGACAGGGCGCTATCAGCTGTTTTTGTGTAATTGTGAAGTTTTTGCTTTTTTCAAACTTTTGATGAGTTTGTGAAGAAAACAAAAAGGTAATTTTAAAAGAACTTTGTAAAGAACTTTTAACTGCTTACTCTTCTGCCAGACGACAAGACGTTACGTTTCTCAAATGTTATAGTTTGCGCCCATGGCAATGAAATTTTAGAAACAGTTTGGCAATATTCCACTAATCATCACCACCGTTGTTGTTCTTTTATTCTGAAAACCTTCGCCGGTTCTGGTTCAAATCGTTTCATTGAACTTCATGCTTCAAGAACAAAAATCTTAAGGATATTGTTGCCACCTCAGGTGTATGGGAAGACAGGGGCCGGGGGAAGCCAAGTCCTGGTCGTGTGCATTGAGGACCATAAGTTCAGTCCAGAGAATTACTGGAACGGTCGTTGGAGGTCGGAGTGGCACATTACCATCGAGGGAGGCAACGCAAAGATCGTTGGTCTGCTCAAAACTCAGGTACAAAAGAGTTTGTTTGTTTTGGTGCAACGGGGAGCAACTGTTGCTTTTGCTTCGAGTTTTAACTATCAAGTGAAACGTTTACTTCCCTGCGTAGGTTGATGTGTGTTGCCTGATGCGGCAGAACACTACAAGTGCAGTGGCTTTGTTTTGCTTGTGGCTGAGCAGCCGGATATTTCCATCCCACCCACATTTCCTGCAAGAAATCATGCAGCGATTGTGTGGGAGGACATTGTCGCAAACAGTAGTGGCCTCTTCTTCGCTGCCACCCCCCCTGCTATGACGCGCGCTTCTATCGCAAAGTTGACCGGCGTGACACGCGGCACAGTAACGTCACAATTCGAGTATCACTGCAGTCCACCCCCACTTTGTTGCTGTCTTGTTAAGGTCCACTACTACGAAGACGGGAACGTCCAACTTGTCAGTCAGAAGGAATGCAAAGATAATCTGACTGTGACGGTGAGGAATGCTGGACTTGTGTTAATATTCCGCTCTGCGTTTAATTTGCTTCTAAAGTTGTTTGTTCAAAATGAAGGGGTGCCTGGGTCAGCGCGCCGGACATTTGCAAACCAAGTTAATATCGAAGCCGTGCGTTGGTTACTGGTCATGCGACGCCAACATGCTACGTCGAAGTACTTGGCTTTACTGTGAAAAACACAAACTGATGAACTCTGGAGAGGGCGTGGCTCGAGGTGGAGAGGGCGTGGCTCGAGTCGTGTATTTTCTATCACGGGGAGGGGGGTACAAATTTCTTAGTTCGTTGGAAATCAACAGGTGTTCGTGTGTCACGGGATTTTACGTGATTATGTTGCGTTGGCGCGATTAGCTCCCATTGTCTTGTGTGTTGTGATGGAACAAAGCAGTCCGTGAGTCAAATATCTTTCCTATTTACGTCAATCGAAAGTCCATGATGTTTTCTTCAACAATTTTATGCCAAACTTTTCACTTTCTAGTCAGAAAAGCAACTTGCTAACGACGTTGTGAAGCTCTTGGCGAAGTCGGAACATGACTACCAGGTGTTTACCTTGCCTTGTTGTTTAAGAATTCTATGAATAATGAAACTTCAATGAGTGTTCATGTGTTACCGGGTGTGTTGTATCTGGCTCACCGATGTGTTACCGGGTGTGTTGTATCTGGCTCACCAATTTCTGTCATTGTGACTTGATGCTCCTCCATCAAAAGTTTCTACACACCACTGGATGGGACTCCGTAAAAATGTTTCTAATCGGGCCCCGCACCCTGCCAACGCCCGCCCTGCCAACAGCATGCAGGGACTGACAAAAGGAGATTGAAAGGATACATCATCCACCCGTCAGCAGTTAAAATAAATTGTAAATCATTTTGTGAAGCAGCCTGCACTAATTTTGGCCAAATGTTTTTTGCTACTGTAAGAGGAAATCAATGGAGATTTGACCAGGGTGGAGCTGCATGCATAGGGTGGGGCTGCATGCATAGGCTGGGGCTGCATGCATAGGCTGGGGCTGCATGCATAGGCTG
>JGI24021J15306_10005419_pt1 | contig 15163 bp, 8 predicted proteins | sample Ectturendosymbi1_FD_15306 | JGI IMG/M metagenome (IMG submission 15306)
TTCCGTTGCCAAATTTCTTGCGCACACAAGGAACAAGTTGAAGCAAGTAAAAACATTCGTGCAATGTTCATTGCTTGAAAAGTTACCCTGGAATGCTAACGTTGTTGGTATGTCACACAAACACTGACCCCATGCGAATTTCACTCGTTTTCAAAAAAATAATCTTGGCTATTTTTGGCCAAGGTTACTAACGGTGAAAGTTTTTTTTTCTTGGTCATTTTTGGCCAAGGTTATCAAAGGTGAAACTTTGTTTTTCTTAGTCATTTTTGGCCAAGGTTACCAACGGTGAAAGTCTTTGATTTTTTAGCTTTTTCGGCCAAGGATATCAATGGTGAAAGTTTTTGATTTTTTGTCATTTTTGGCCCATAGCTACGCGCCTGGTGGCAACCGTATTCTAAATGCAGGCTACAGACCAGCGCAGGAATTCTTGATTGAACGAAGTTCATGTGCACACCGATTCGGTAATTAAAATTAACCAATACAATTTTCAACAATCATGAGTTTACATAGGAAATCTGCGTATTGTATCTACAGATAATCCAGTGATAATGCTCATTTCCTCATTTATTCCCTGATTTTATGCTGGGGAAACGTTTCCAACAGTAATGTCACCGTGAAATTTGCACAAATATATTACTTTTTATCACAAAATGTTGGGGGGACAAAAGATATTATGTCCCCCCTGTCCAAAAGTTTGGGGGGACGTGTCACCCCCGTCCCCCCATAAACTCGGTCCCTGACCTCTTGCATCTCCCTCTCGTAAGACCTGGTTGTATGCAAATAAGATCTTACCCGCTTTAGTGCTGAAAAGACCTCTATGATGTGGCATTGGAGGCAGACAAAACCAAAAGTAGACCCAAACAGTGCAGACACCAGAAAATGCAATACTCTCAGAGACTGGCAGTTTCGGCAAAAAGTTTTATGACGTCGCAAATAGAGAAATTAGTAGCCAACTCCTTCTGAACATTTTCGCAGAGTGATTTCAGAAGTGGGAGCTGTAGCTTACTTCGAGTTCAAGCTTTATGAAATTGTCTCGTCTTTGCAGATTTCCAGCACTCTTTCTATCTGATCATTATATATAAAGCCCTTGCATGCCTTCAACATTAACTCTTGTAAATTCCTGTACACACGATTACCAGGTTGATTAATAGAAAACGTTCTACATTTGGCGAAGGGCTAACCTTCCATCTTTGACAGCTTTGTAACATACAAATCAGAATGCAAAATCATTTCCCGCTTATTGAAGCCAAGTGAAGCGGTCAGACCAAGTTGCTTGAAATGATGTTCACGATAACACTTACTCCAAACTGTCTGCGTGGAAATGTGATGTTTTTTGGTTGATAGGCTTCATTTTGCATCAAGTAAATTTTTTGTTTTGTCAAGATTAAAGACAAGACAGCTAACATGCGACTTTTGTCATAATTGTGCTGATTCGAAGCGATTGCATTCAATACGCCGTACCGGTCAAATGCGAGTCTTCGAGATGCATAACATGTGGTCCGCAGTGACATTCCATATTGCAGCACAGATCGCATCGGGATCTCAAAGTACGTCTGCGCTCTCCTATCCAGTATCCAATATCGATGCATGGTAGTTGAATTAAATTTCAGTTGGCTGTGAATTGGCGGAGTGCACTAAAGACAAATCATTTCGGACTTTGCGATGTCCATCAGCATTTTACGGGCACGTTTCTTAAAACTGAACCGTTTTGTTGAGTCCCAAAACCCGTACGGCCATGGCCGTACCGGACGAATAGGTTGAGCCGGCCTTGGTGTTGAAATGAAAGAAAGCAACCGCTAACTTTCCTTGTGCTCATCGATATACGCCGGTGCACACATCCAGAGACGTGTGAAAGGCTGTTGCCCCCCCAAAAAAATCTAGATGGGACCCTTTAATATCAGCAAGCATTTAGGCAGCTGCGTGCTTTTTCGAGCCAGTTGCAAATTATCCCCCTGAGCAGCGCTATTTCAAAACCTAACCAAGCTGAACTAATAATCTTGAATCAGGAAGAAGTTCTTAACTAAATAACTTGCATTATTTAAACAAACTTAATCCATTTTGTTACACATTCAGCAAATAAGCAACAGACGGCTCAAACTTACTAACACAATATATATTGTGGGGTTCCTACGAATGGTCGCCCCCCCCTGACCGGGAGGCATGGGGCTGCCTTGTCACGGCACTGCACACATCTCTACCTGCGCCGTGGCGATGCTACTTTAGGTTCCACTGGTGCCGAAACCTCGCTGTTGTTAACTGAGTAGTGCGTTGAATAGTCCTCAGAACCGTCGCCAGAAATCTTTAGTAGCGGGGCTTTATATTTGTGAAGGGGGACTTGACATTGAAAATTTGATAAAAACTCTATTGATTTATGTTGTTTCATATTTGAATTTGTTTTTTTTGGGGGTCTAAGCCCACCAAAGCCTTCCGTGCAGACGGGACTGATAGTTCTTACCCTATCAAAGTTGCAGATGGGTATTACACTTGTGATAGTAGTTGCATAACATTACTATTGTTACACCACAATCACAAAGTGTCCGTAAGCTACCACAAAAAACGGATTAGTCAGTAGTCACCAATCGGTTGGCAGATGGTTTATTTAAAAGACTGCTTTGTAGTAAGAATATTTTGACGAAACTAATTGGCAATTAACATCCTACTTGTCCCTGTCTCAGGAAGAAATTCGTGGTTGGAATCATTTCGCTTTGATGTGAATTGTTTTCACTTTCGTGCAGTTGTTTTCGATCATGTGGGCTGGGCACAGTTGTGCACGAAAAATGGTGTTTCGTTTCACACGTGTAGTGCTGTGGAAGTTGCGTGGTTAGCATAGAATATTTGACATAGCAGCATAAGTGTGCGATTGCGTCTAGTGGCTTTTAAGTGTCTCTAGTGAATAATGGTAGGTCATATGAAACGATATTCAAAAGCCTATGTCGGGCTTGGTACGGTTATCGTAGCAAATTAATCTTAAAAACAACGGAAAATCACCACGTAGGATAGACATTTATGTTTTCACCCCCTTACTTTTTCCTTGGCCCCGCAGTGCCCCCACCTTTTTAATTCTAGAATCGCCACTGGAGAGAACGTCTACTACGAACGATATGTTTTGATACAGGTCACTTGCAAAATGAACGCGAAAGGCCAAAGATGGAACGAAAATCTGTGAACAGTAACCAAATGAAAAGAGCCCGAGTTAACAACTTTAACTAGTTCTTTTTTTATTCTGTATGGTGTTTGGTGATTGCGCTTTGTAACTACAGTGGTGCTGTAGCGCCTCGACTGAGTTAGTGCAATGCCCGTGGTTTCAATTCATTCGATTTGTTTTTGTGGTCTGGATATGTTCCCTGCAGCTCTTCTGCACACCGTGCGCCTGGTCAGAAGGCTACAGTACCATTTTACAAGGTCTTGGTAAACCGGGCCGAGAGTCGAACTCTTGATCTACCAGCACCGAAGTGGACGCACTTACCACTAGACCACGGGCTGGTCCTTAACTAGTGAAGTGGATGGTGACACAAACACACAGTTCAAAGCAAGCAAGCTCGCGTTTTTCAGTGTAAATCGTAATCGAACATTCGGGCTACGCCCGAGGAGCCTGAGTACCGGAGTCGCCACTGGTTTGGAATAGTTAAGCAATCACTTCGATTTCAGCCACGCGTTAGTGCAGCGGTGCACAGCCCTCCGCCGTACGACCGCATGCGGCCTTCGATAAAAACTTATACGATCGTGCACATGTAATTTAAAATATAAGCTATGGAGGTGGTAATCACTCTTTGTCTACTATATGCGGATACTTAGTAGAAAAACGGCCAAACACACATGTAGAAGCAGGCTAGGCTCAGTTTGTGGAAGTAGAACAAAAGCAATGCAAAAAGATAAAAATATCTTGAACTCACTGCCGGCCGTAATTCATATAAATTAACGTAATAGGGCCGGCAATACCAAAAAGGTTGTGCACCCGTGCTTTAGCGCAACAGTTCGGCAAAAGTAGATTGAACATTGTGGTCTCGCTTTTCAATTTAATTGAAGGCAACTAAAAATTTTTTTATACTTCCAATCTGCATAAGTATACCAAAATAGAGCTACAAAATTTATTTTGAATGACAAACGGAAAAGTATGTAATATGAGTTCGAAGGGAAGCGATCACTCCCATTTCAGCCCTGGTTTCAGGCATCAGTGTATCAAAGGGGGAGGTGAACATCACGGTTCTGCTTTTCAATTCTATTTGAATGCAACCCGAATTTCTTAACTTTTAATTTGCATGCATATATAAACACAGAGTTATAAACTTATTTACTGAGCGACAAGCAGAAAGTTGTCTGTAATGAATTTGACATAATCAAAAGATCGCTTCAATCCCAGACCTAGCTTCGCGTACTGGCTTAGTCTGCTTTGGTAAAGTTGCAAATATTACCAAGTACTTTGCTGGACGTTTGAAAACATCAGCTCGTGGCACCGGGAGAGGAGAGAAGGAAAGCCATCAGGTACGGAGCTGAATGGTCGTGACAATATTGGTCGCAGGGGCGCCATGCTGAGTTAATCCTGCCTTAACCCTGATTGAAATCTCCAGACCCGCAACTAGGAGGGGCAACCGAGCAATTGGCTCCCCGAAATTTTCAAAAACTTATTTAGTTGTTTGGTACAACAACAAGTTACAATCATTTTGTCCCCCCGCGAATATAGTACAACAAACGGTCGCAATGATTTTGCGTTCCGCCAGAAAATATCAGCTGTTTTCTACCCTGGACATCTTGGTCACAAATCGCCAGCCATTACGTCTATAGACGTAGCCGGTATATTTTGCGCTCCATCCAGCAAGTACGTCTGTAGATGTACCCGGTACCCGGAGATAGACAAAGTATGTGTGATCTGTGCTTTAATCTATTTCTTTTTCAGCCTGATAGTGTGGTTAAATAATGTGACTGTTACCTTAGTAGGTTTTTCAAATGCTTGAACGTTCCGTCAGGAATAACTCTCAAATTCGGCATGTGATTGACTACCACTGTTTGCAACGTAAATAGGTGCATATCCGGTAGAAGGTATTCAGTGGTGTTGGAACAACTAATCTCCAGAAAACCGCAGGTGCAAAATGGAAAATATGAGATGATGTATTTTGCGTAACTCATGAAATATTTGACATAATTGAAGCGACCATCTAAAAATAAAAGAATATCTTAAAAAAGCAAAAGCGAAAAAAAGTTATATCACTAAAAACCAGTGGCGGATCCAGGGGAGGGGAAGTTTGGGGCAGTTGCCAACTCCAAACGACTGTGGCGCCCCTCTAATAAAAATGCGCTCCTTTTTGGTGCCTACCAAAGGAGAAACAAAGGAAAAAATACTCAGTCTAAAATAAACAATGTTTATACTTCGTTGAACTTCAGCATTTCTGTAACGGAGTTTGACCCAGCCTCTTACCGAGTAGAATCAACATTGCTATTGTTTCGAAATTCTGTTTTTGTTATAAGTTCATTTTTAATGCTTGGTGGCAGCTTTGAAATGAAAAGCAATAGTCAAAATAGGAAGGCAATAAGTGTGGAAAACTTAGAATTGACCAAATATTTTGGAAGCCTGCAAAGCGAAAACTAGATTCAGGTCAGCTATCAGTGCAGTCCGAGAGTTCGCTCGCAGTAGCCTACGTTTGCATCTTAGTTTTGCAACACCAAACACCAAAGCGGATGAGTCTCTTGTCAGAACTAACGACCTTAATTGAACCATATTGCAGCGTGTGAAAACGAAAAGCTGTAAGAAACATTTGTACGTTAGCAGGGGCGTAACGAGGTTAGATGGGGCCCAGGGCAAGAAGCATTTTTGGCGCCCCATGTTCGAAACTGAGGTCTTTCGGAAGCAATGTACTCTATTCAAGAAAGTACTTGTGACATTGTCGGTACTTTTCGGCGCCCTCCGCAGTCATCCGGAGCCCCGACGCAGTGATTCTACGACCCAATAGTGCTTCGGCGCCCGGGGAATTCTGCCCCCCTCGTTACACCCCTGTATGTTAGCAAACAACTTGCCGGTTTCTGACAAAAATGCATTAAGCGTGCCTAATTTTTTAGTCACAGACGGAATTTTTTTCAATGACCGAAAAAGACAATCTTCGGTCATAATGTCCTAAAAATAGGCTAGTGAATACTGTTACGACGAGCTTTAATACTATTACGGGACAAATGACCGGAATGTCTTAGCGAAAAAAAACGGAGCGTGCTCCAGTAGCTCAAGGCTTTATGACCTAACAGTGCAATTCTGTAACACCTCACTCCTTTATCAGGACAGCGCAGGATAGCATTGAACCACTACGCAGTAGCACAACACGCCTCAACAAACCATGGTACTCAGCAGTCAGCTCTAGCTCAGAAACTTCGGCAAAATACCAAGCATCTACAGCTTGGTGGAATGATTAATTGGCTGTGCGCGGTCATGACAATTTTTGCTCAACGGTTCAATATTTGCCGTTCAAAATGTGAGAGGAGTACGGTGCCTACCGCCCCTCTCGTTACGCACCTGGCAACAGTGACTGATGGCTATATGGTTTGTCTTGATCCTTTTGTTGCAAGTGCAAACCGTCGACAGCTCACGCCGGCCACGAAAAGACAAATTTGGCATGGTTAGCGAAATATGCAACCAACAGAACAATGCGTAGCTTATTGGCTAGATCAAGGGTCTCCAAACTACGGCCTGTGAAGAAATTTTGTCATTGATGAAAAAACATATTTACGAAAATATGGTGGTTTGGTATGATATATAACATACCCCGAAACAATCACATTACATAAGACGTTTGTTTCAAACTTTCTGAATTAAAAAGAAAAGGGGATTTTAAACTGTGGTGATTCCCTGAAAGATCGCATAGCTCGACTAAGAAATATAGCCATTTTCTTGGCTTAGAAAATGTAATAACTTCTGTGTGATACCCAACGATTGTCGCAGAGAAGCTGGGGTATTTAAACAAGTTAAGATATTTTGGGGCCCCCTTATTTGACTGCCCCCCAAACGCCTGGTCTGGATCCGCCACTGCTAAAAACCATACATGAACAAAATTGACTAGTATTAAAAGAATAAAAGCATAATGTATGTGGCAAAGGTTTCATTTGTGTTTTTCAATTTCAAGTGCTCCAATGAATTTTTAACAAGTGCACTTACGGGAAAATTTTTGAATTTAGACAAATTTTGTAAAATCATTGGAGCATTTGTTTATAGATATGTAAATATTTAAGTCTCAGACACTTAGATTGTAGACTTTTAAAAAGTTAAATTTCGTTTTGTGCCGGTAAACGCATAACGCAAGTAAGATCATAGGGAAAAATTAAATTTTATGCCAAAAGTATATTTTATCACTGATTCCTAGCAAGGTTTTTCTGAAAGCAATCTAGAATAAAAGACGATATAAACATAAAAAATCGTTTGTCAATTGTTAGTAAATCAATTTTGAGGAGGTGTCTCTCAAGCATGTTTGTGGTACCTCACAAAAATTTCGATCAAACTTTGCACATTTTACATCAAAATTTAAAATTTGTTATTAACCCCTGTAAATTTGTTTATCCCTTTGCCATCATTCAGTGGAAAAACTCGATTTTGGCCTAAAAAGAGATTCAAGACAACAACGTGGTTCCATTACGCAAAACAAAATTGTGGGCCAAGTAATATTGAATATTGTAACTCCAGAAATGTTGATAATTAAATGAGTGGTTCTAACGTATTTCAGCTCATTGTTTTTGGCCACTAGTTGCGCTCAGAGCAGTGAAAAACAATTAAGCTTATATCTCAATGTTTGAAGAATGCATAAAAACAAAAAAACAATTGTCTGTTCCAAAAATTTTAATGATCCGAAAATGAAATGCTGCATTATTTTTGTGAAACGTGGACTTTGTAAGACGTTATGTTTTTCAAGCGAAATGAATTTTACCGGAGAAAATAATTAATGGGTGAAAGTTTCTGCACCAAAATCTGCAACATTCCTCAGCTTTTGCTGAAGGCGTAAGTCATAGGTGAACAACTTTTCCAGCTATGCTTCAAGACGTTTATTCAACTACTGAAGCAAGATATATTCACGTTTTCAAATCAGTTTGAGGAGCATGCTAGAATATTTTATCGTAGTTGACTGATTAAAAGCTGTCGTTTTTTGCCTTTGAAACATGTATTAAATCTTTTTTGTATGACATCTTCTCATATAACGTTCAAACACGCGCAAATGCCCTGTGTATTTTGACGTATTACGTTTGGATACGAGAAAACGTCCTGAACATAGGTGATGCCCCTGCTTTTTACCAACTTGTATCGTTGCTCTGGCGATATTCTTAGGATACTCACACGAATGAAATCTCTTAAACCAGATAAATCAGAATGCTGCTTCTTCGCTTGTCAGTGGTGTTTTTGGATTTGTCCTGTGAACATAGGCGCCGAGTACGGGAGTGCGGCACTCCCGCCAATTTTTTGTTTTGATTGAGTAGTATTTTAACAAGTACAAAAACATTATTCTGAAATGTAGTGAAACGTTTTCGGATAGATACGGAATGGAAGACTTAAAAGTCTAACGCAGCTTGGATCAGTTCTAAGTTGTACTGCAGAGAGAAACAATATCTCCGATGTATATGATACTTTTAGAAAGACGATCTAAATGAGGAACAGTTCCACAGCAAAATCCATCAATTTTTGACAAGCAATTATGTTAAACAGTCCCACTCTCTAAACGCTATTTTGAAATTGTTTGCGGAAATCCGAATTTTAGCTAATTTAAATCCGAATTCGCCGTGTTTGCTGCGCATGGATTTCGCGTTTCCCTGTACCACCTGTGAGCATGGGCGTCGGAAGGGGGGCAGGAGGGCCTTGGCCCTCCTGGATTTTGACAATTTCAGCAAAAAAGGTTGTTTTCTTGGCTTCGATTGGAAAAAAACAAATTTCACCACTTTTGGCCCTCCCTAGAAAAAGTTTAGAAAAATCCCCTGGTGGCCTCCTGGAAAAAATCCTTCCGACGCCCATGCCTGTGAAGCAGAGCGTATCTTTAGTGCACTTTGTCGCATTAAAAATTATTTCCGATAGACCATAACTGAACTAAGGTTGCATTCTTATTGTTTGCTAAACATTCATTCCACTGTGACAGGCAAATTTAATGTTGAAAGCTTGATGGATGTTTGAATTGCTAGGGCTGCAGTTCGCATAAAACATTTAGGTAATTGTGTGTTATCAACTTTCATGCTGCCTGTTTAAACTGTTGCGAACGTGATTCAAAAGTTTTGAAAAAGTATAAGCGATCGAATAATTGTGAGTAGCCGCTAAAATTGACAGTATATTGATAGTCGCTTTTGGATATTTCAACCGATATTATTTTACCAATTTAAGCATGTTTTAAACTCATATTTTGTGGCGTCATGGATTTCGCACGCCCGTAGAAATTTTAAACTCGGCGCCTATGGATGTGTATGTTTTGCAGCATATATGCAAAACCCTTTTTAAGAGTTCAACATAAATTCGAAGTGATGCAGTCAGCAATGAAGAATAGGTTGATCAAACATATAGTCCAGGAAAATTCAAAGTAAAATTTCCTCTAAGGGTCTAGATCAAAAATGTCACTACATAAGGCAAACAGGTTAGTAATATGTCATAATGTAAGTTCTAGCTACATCATGCAAGACTGTATCTTCGAAATGGCAAGACAATATGACACACGTAACGGGTACACGATTAAAACTGTTAATTTTTTTAAAGCTCTCAACTGGAATTAACATGATCTTGAACACTTTTGTGCAGAGAGATTTTAAGTGTGGCATGGTAAGATTGTTATACGAAAAAGCTGTGAAAGTTAGTGTTTGGTTGTGATGAAAATTTCTATTTTGTGTGCATTGTTACCCACCAGCTTCAAGCTCAAAACTGTTTCCCTCCTAAATATTTTGAGTGGAAAAAAGTGCTTAGTGGAGTTGCTACTTGTTTCTAGATGTTTCTTCAAAATTTCCAGTTCAATGTAACAGATACATATGTTTTGAAGTTTCTTCGACTGTTATATCGAATCAAAACATTTAGTGAATTCGTTACCGGAAATGCATCAAACCATCTACTGTCCTTTGCTGTTTATAGATAAAGGACTTTTGCCTCACCTGCTTCTCTACTCAAATTGAAGGCAAAGAATGTCTCTTCGTTCGCTCCAGCGTCCCTGTTTCTGTATAATTCTACGACTTTAAATGCCAAACCCATGACTGATCAGCGAAGTCATTTAATCAAAATTTTGCGCCTTGAAACGTTCTGAATTTGTCGGTGGGCTTTTCAGAAGTGCAACAAAAAGTTTGTCTCGGTTAACAAAAGTCTTTTTTTCATCCAGTGTTTGCTGATGACTCGAGCAAACATAAACCAACTATTCACATCGCAAAATTATGATCAGAAAGTTTTTTAAACTCAATCCTTGCTCGAAACAAATGCATCACACGCATAAACAATTTACTTCCATCAACTTCTCATAACCGATTATTCGGCAGAATGCAGTCAGTGCAGCAGAAAATATTAAATAAAACGCTCAAACCAGGACCTATCCAAACAAAGTGTGGTTTATTTGCGTGTTCACACATAGGTTATGAAAACAAGGTGGGTAAAATTCAGGCCCGTAGCCACGGGGAGCATTCGGCGGCAGTGGCCCCAATTTTTGTATAGTAAAAAGAAAAATCATGCCCCCCCAACCGTGTATTTTCTCCCACATCCCTTATAATCTGGCTACAGGCCTTGTAAAATTGACATCCCTGAGAAAATGCGAGTGTGGTCACTGTTTAAGCCAACATTTGAAAACCTGTGCAAGGCAAAAAAGCCCGCGCTGTATCCGTTAGTTGCACCCTAAATGAATAGACCGCTCTAGGTTAAATGTGCTGTAAATATATCAGGTGGCCATCATTAATCTCTTGGAACAGGATGCAAAGTGCATTACTGAAAACTCGAAATCATTGGCACCTTCTTACCGCTTAGTGATTTGCATACATCTTTGCAACCAGGCCAACAATATCTTCGCTTATGAGTCTTTGCAGACCAAACCAACATCTTGGCCAAGTTCTTGTCGCACATCCACGGATTGTCGTCCAGCGCCATTACAGTGCAATTGACACAAAAGTCGTAATTCGCTGCCGAACGCACGAAACTTATTCGATTAGAGTTGAGATATAGCATTTCCAAAGACCGCGGAAGGTTTTCTGGCATTTCCAGCAACCTGGAGACAATAGTGTTGGTGATTAACAGCTGGAGATTCCAGGTCAGATAACGTCATAGAGACAGAAACGTGCCATAAAACAGCAACTTTGCAACAGCAATGAAGAATTTCCGAACGTTTTACTACTGATCTGATCACTCCTGAGCATGCACCTTGGCATGATTCATGATGTGCTCTGAATTAGATATCAATTCTTTAACGGTAAATGCAGAAATTGGCCCAACAATACTTTGCTGGAACTTTTCAAGACATGAGGAAAACACTCAAAGTACAGCAGAACCGCAATCACCATTTCAAGTTGTCCAGATTCAAAAACGCAAACACAGATTCAGCCGAAGCAATGCTTGGTCTGCAACAGTGATAACTAACCTGTTTGAACTCAAGTCAAGTTTCTTCAAGTTTTTTAATTTGATGAAAGATCCAGGGCTGAGAATTGTGATCAGGTTATCACAAAGTTCCAATACTTGTATGGAAGCAGGTAGAGTATTTGGCATTTGTTTTAAAGTATTATGATTCATGCTAAGTCTGACAAGATGGATTAAAGTTACCCACCGAACATTTGTCACGCTGCTAATCATATTTCTATCAAGGTAAAGGTATTGCAGAGTACTGGGGAAAAAATCAGGCAAAACCTCAATTTTGTTGAACATCAACGACAAAAAAGTTAAAAATGTCAAATTTGTGAATGACGACCCTTTAATTTCGCTGACAGAACACGAGGAAATTGTTAAGTGTGTAATCGCATTTGTCGATGACCAATGTCTTGGAAAAGACTTCACAGGTTCCGTGCATAATGTTATTGTGATTTGTTTCAACGTTGCTGGAATGCTTTGTGAAAAATTTTCTATGAAAGCAAAGAAAGCCTTTTCAATCCTAAGTTCTTTAAGGTTTTTCGGCCACGAGATAGGACCTTCCAGCGTAAGATTGCTATTATCGAATTCTTTGGTAATGTGACAGTTGAAGCATAAATATGAAATAGAATCTGGAACACATGTTGGTACTCTCCATTGGCCTGTTTTAGATAATCTGAGAAAAGTGACATTTAGTGTTGAGCGGAAAGTGCATTGCGCCTTCTCAGATGTTGCCTGCATCGAATGACTGACGAATTGTAACTGCGGGTTGAGCACTTTGAGGTCAACATAGCTGCATGTTTCTGCACACAAAGAAAACAACTATGTAGCAATTATAACGAACAAGCAAGCATGCAATTATACTGCAAATCAGTCCCGGGATTTAGATGTGTTGTTTGGAAGAGCAGTTAGGAAAAAATTGTGACAAAATTCGGAGAAATGAAAGTGAAGATCAAAGAACTGAAGACGTGATTAATTTTTAAAGACAACAGATGTGTATTTTCAAGGGGCAGTTGCACCACACTGCCTACCCTGGATCCTGCCACTGTTTGCCATAAAGACAAAGTGTGCTTGTTCAGAGCTTCTTGCGTTTCCACAAATGTAAGTGAATAGACAATACTAATGCAGAAACGCTTCTACACAGTCGTGTTTTTATGTTATAATCGTTGGTATATTGAAAACTTCGAAGATACTCATGCGTGGTAAGATTATATGGATTGATATAATGCAGAAAATTTACTTGAAAACTGCCTACATATACTTCTACCAATACAGGCACACAAACTCTGGTAAATACTTTTGTAACAAAAGAACTTCATTTTTCAAATATACAATAAACAACCCAGTTGAACTAAATGTAGCAAATGGGTATAGCGTAAATGTATTTCCTTTGGCAAACAAGACAGAACGTTAAAGAGATCAGGCATGGTCAAAGTCATGAAGTAATTCCTAAGCTAGCTAAGAAGATCAAGAAAGGCGATTAAACCTCTTTTACTATAGAAAGAACTTACCAGAAAGCCAATCGAAATTGAAATAAGGAAGGTGTAGTCCATCTATGAGCAGGCCACGACTCAACGGTGCCCGTTGTAAAAGCCATATTGAAGAAGTATTTGAAAGAGTTAACTCTGCAACAAATGTGTGAATGTGACAATTAGCTGTTCGGTGAAGACATCACACAATTTTTTTAAATTTAAAAATTCTAACACATTGTAAATGGTGTAGTTTAATAGCTTCTAGCATCTCGGCATTGCTCTGGTGCTCTGCATCAAAGCTAGATACAGCTCTACTGCAAATCAACGCTATGTATAAAGTCCATATTTGCATTCCATAGCGGTTACCACTTACAACAAACATCACATCGCAGCAGAGGTTCCTGGTGTAGCTATCATCACCAATGTTCAGTGGCGTAAATGACGGGAAGCAGAGGGGCGAATCGCCCCTGCCAAGACAAATGTAAAAACCGGGCCCCCAATTAGCTTACATTTAGGGTTCAGTATTCCTTTGGTTTTCAGTACGTTGTTGTTTTTTGCGTTTTTCGGAGTATTTTCCGGTAACTTAGGGTTTTAGTATTGCCATCCGCGTTGCGATCCACCATCATCTCTCAAGTCTTTTCCTAGTGTTGGCTAGTGAACTCCCTAAAGCGGTCTGTGGGCCCCTTTCAGCTAGGCTTTTCCTCATGGCTCAAACGTCTAGTTACGTCACCGCCAATGCCAGATTATTACGCGTGTGCGTTGTGTGCGGCCGCACACAAAAGATTCAAGTGGAAATTTACTTGTTTATTCTTTTAAAATACCGTGCGAAAATTCGTATCTTTGGAAGCCTCGATTGGTGATCTGGCGTTAGTGGTTGGCAAGTTGCTTTTGGCAGCCAAAATATCAATTTTTGGCCATACGTTCCCAAATCCTAACGTTAGATGCCCAATCGAGGCCTTCAAAGAGGCAGTTTCTCGCCTGTATTTTTAAAAGAAAAAAGAAGTAACGTGCAGTGATGGAGTCTCGAGGCTTGGTCTCGGTCTCGAGACCTGTTTTTTGGAGTCTCGTCTCGAAGGTCTCAAGTTTCGTCTCGGTCTCAAAGGATTTCGGTCTCGGTCTGGAGCTCTTAGTCTCGAGACTTTGCATAGGTTATTTTTTATAAACTTTTGCAAGAAGGAGCTCCTTAAAAAACGGTTTTAAAAATGATTGTTCAAAATTCGGCCGTTCAAAGAGATCAATGGCTAAGCTTTCTTTGTTGTTATGTTATTTGCGAGATGGAAAAAACAAGTTTCCCTCTACTCCGTTTAAAATTTATAGTGAATTCAATAAAATTGTGGATGTACCAATGAAACCGAAGCGCATAATCTCTGCAACGAGACGTTGGGAGTACTTTGCTAAGGAATATCCTTGAACTGTTTTTCCAGTAGTTTTGTTATGAAACCCATAGGCTTATTCAAAAGGAGTTGGAGAGTGCCAAAAAAGTTTCTTTTTTGAGAAGCCAAATGAAACGATGTCTTTTTTCGAAGTACTTTTCAAAGCACTCTGTTAAAACACGCTGGTGAAGCTTTTTTTGTACTGCGTAATGCAGACTTTTTTAAGTTCATAAAACGCCTCGCAATGTTTTGAGGAAAGGTTTTGCTCATAAGAGCTCTACAGAGAGAGCAAATAATGCGTCATGGCTGATCAGTTACTTTGACGTAATGCTGTGGGCTTTACGGCCTTTCTGCGTTTTCTAACCGACTTGCGGTGTTGCAAAAACTCTAAGTGTGGAAGCAAAACGGAAATTTGTAACAGTTGTGAACGTCAGTTTAACGAAAAAATATGGAAATTGTGAAAAACTTGAAAACATACAAACTTGACAACAAAATAAAGCAAATCTAGGAATTATTCATGTATCCATAAAGTCAGCGGGAAGGCGCTACACCATTTCACTGCTAGTTAACTACACAGGTAATCTCGAACTTCGGTCATTCTGCTACAGCATGCTGCATCCCAACAATGCCTGTCGAAAACATTTAATACTTTCTTTTTATCAGACAAAAAAAATCTTCAATAGACAAAAAAAATCTTCAATACCAAGGCAATGGTTACCTGCAAAAGATCTGCCGCAGTTGTAAAAAACTGACAAACTACGAGCACCTTGCTCTAAGTAAGACAAAAAAGCAAA
>JGI24021J15306_10005420_pt1 | contig 15163 bp, 8 predicted proteins | sample Ectturendosymbi1_FD_15306 | JGI IMG/M metagenome (IMG submission 15306)
ATTTTGCTCCAGCATAGTTTACAGTCAATACAATGACACATAAAATTATACAAGGGAGGAAAGTGCGTGTAGAATAATATCCATATTGTATCAGTAAACTTCACCAAAATGCTGGGTTGGAAATGTGAATATTACGTCATATTATGACGTCATAAACAGGTCCCAAAGATGAGTTCTTTTTGTAATCTGTAGGTGGCACCATTTAACTACTTCCGTCTTGTTAGTGCAAAAAAAAGAACTGAGTTGCTTCTACGATCGGCAACCTGTGGAAATTGCTAAAAATTATGTTGTTTATGGCTGCCGACAGGACCATGCAGCAACGTTTTCAAGCTTAAATCCAACTTATTGAAAACAGTTTCCAGACTACATAAAAGTGATGTAACCAGTGTGACAACGATATTTGTGAAAGATGTGTGAGACGCTATTCCACACCGTATTTAGTGAGTGATCCTTCTTGTCTCACTTCAATATATTACATCTGATATCACTCTTACAGTTTTCTCGGCTGTGCCAAACCCCTTATGAAAAAGGTGTTTGACAATCGTATCTGGTTAGGCTTTTACGAATCTTCGTTTTGTATGAATTTGTGTCACAGCAAAAACATCTCAACCTTCGCGTGTTATACCCAACCTTGATAAAAGTCCAAATCACGTCATTGTTTCTTCTTGCCTGTTTGGTAGTGTGTCTACCAATTACTTTAAAAAAATCTTCGTTTTTTTAATTTTTGAAAATCATAACTAAGTGATGCGCCCAGTGCTTTTCTCTTGCTAGTTTTGTACTCCAAATTTTGCTGATTTTTGCACTGGTTTATGAGATTGCAATCACGTCAATCTCTACTTCATTATTATATTGTGAAGTTATCATAGCTTCATAGCTTAGCCATATGTCGCATCTCTTGCTTGATGTCTTCTCTAAGTCAGCATTTTCTGATCTGAGAATCCAGATTTTTGTACGGAGAATTCACATTTTTCCATCAGTTGAATCTTGCAAACTTTGAAAAATCTGTTGATGATGAGTTACCATAATACAGACGCGAATGTCAGCTAAACGCACAAAAATACTACTTGCGAAATTATAGTATGTTTAATGAAACGCATGTTTATCAAGATGGGTCTTAAATCAAGCAAATTTAGAAATGTGGACTAAGAACTATACTTGTGAGTATTTTTCCTTACTTTGCTCAACAGTTGTATTTTCTTGCGTGTTTGATTTGTTCTTTCTTTGGAGACTTTTGGTATAAAACTATTTTACGATTAAAATTTTGGCTGCAAGACAATACATTTCGTGGGAAAGGTGAGTAAGAGTTAACAAAAAATTAATTCCGCTTTCTTGAAAAGAATACTCTAAGAACCAGCATCATGGACGTTCAAAAACTTCCGAAAAACTTTTTGATTTCAAGCTGACTTAAACTTGAGAAAAGTTTCCTAATCATTCTTGCACAGTCTGGCATAATAGTAAAACCGCCTACGATCGCTGCAGAATGGAGTAATTTTTACGCAAACAGTTAACAAAAAGATTGTTTCACAAATGAAAGCTATGAATCGTTGCACACAAAATCAATGAACGCTTAAGGCACTTTGAAGATGAAATTAGCTCTATTTCAAGTGTAGAAATTTAAATTTTCACGTTCTATCAACAACATTTTTAATTTGAAAAGTTTGGTAATATCTTCTAAAAGTAGTTCAAGCTGTTGCCAAACTTTTCCAAGTCCTTTCCAAAATGAAAAAGCGTAATGAATCACACTCTGAATTTACAACTTGTTTCAATTACATGCAATTAAAATTTTGCAGTTTGTCTATCATAGCTCAAACACTTTTAACAACGAATGAAACCGATTAGTAAATAATGAAATGCCAATTTACACCAAGCGCATCACGAGGACACCATATCTAAGTATCACAATATGATAAACAGAGGAGTTAATAATGAATCAGAAAAAAATGACGGATTCTTCACTACAACATAAAACTTGGTACCAACACGTACGGAATGGACTTTGCAACAAATCGATTGAACAGAACGCATCGTTTATGCCCCGTTGCAATTCTTTGTAGTGCAGAACACAATATCAGGAGATATTTACAACTTTCTTCCATGAAAACCTGGGAACGTTTTCTAGACTGCAACGTTGAAAAGGTGGTTTCGAAGTAAATCGATTTGTGTTTGAGATCGCAAACGGCTACCCAGTCCCGCTGAATTTGCAAATGGGTACTGGCACACCATAGCCAGACCCTACAGTAACCATACCAATATAAGGTTCACTTCGCGTTGGTTTGGTTGCTACCTTCAACGCAACAGAAGAATATGCTGGAGATGGATGGCCACGATGCCATTTTGTAAACCCCAGCTGGCCTCCAGACGAGTTTCGCAGAACTCCATTCTCGTACAAAGAATCCAACCATACATAAACATAGTTAGTATCTCGGTCGGTATACGTCAACCATTCATGTTGGATGTAAGCGTACAGTGCTTTGTACATTTGTGCGTCCTCAATATTCACAAGTTCCCCTCCGCGTTGTTCACACTGNGCAGCTGCTTCACTTTTGACACGGCGTCTATTGAAACGAACCGCCCGATGTAGTAAGCTATAGCAGTGTCCTTCATAAAGCAATCCGCTGCATGTAAGTTTTGTGTTCAGAAGATTGCTAATGCGTCGGTCAATCGCTTTCCAGTCAATGTCAGGTGAGGGTCCAACAACTCCTGGTGGACCGGTACGTCCGGAAATCCCTCTTGGTCCTCGCTTTCCAGGTGGTCCTGGTGGTCCACGACTGGCATAGGCTTTACTTGAGTTGTTATGCGTAAACACATTTGAAATTGATTTGCAAACAAGGTAATTGTCTTGAGCTTTAACATCCAAAGTCAATGCAGCAAGCAAAAAGATTGACGCCACTAAAAGCAATAGTTTCAACATCCTTTCAGTATCTGAAAACCTCTGGAAAAATTAACATAAAGATGATCAATAAGGCAAGGAATCTGTGGTTTTCTAAAAAACAGAACACTGTTGCAAGCATACATCTAAGGAAGACTTAGTCGTGCAAAGAAATGCTGACGTTGAAAGAAAGTCAGCAACGGCAAGGTGAGACAAATTTTATGGTGCCGGGACGGAAAATGGTTGATTTACTCGCAAGGACAGTTTCCAAAAGCTGCAGTTGAGGACCTTTGTTTTTTCATAATGACTCGGCTTCAACGTCAGGACAGAAAGAGGCGTTCACAACACACAATAAGTTCAGTGTGATTGTTTCAAACTAAAGTTTTAAAAAATCACATATTTAACTTTGCAATATGAACTGACGGGTTTGAAAATGATCCACTTATTATGAAATATTGTAAACATTCATTTTCATATATTTTCTTTTGCCTTATAATACTCAGGCATTGCNTAGGTGATGGGCCCAAACAAGAAATATGTTTAAGACTTATGCCATGCAATTCACATTTTGCAATCTGTACACGTACGTGGAAGTAATGCTGTGTTAGTCCAGACTTTTAAAATGTGTATTTCTGGTCATCCTGACTTTAATTTGTTACAACTGGCTAGAATTACTGCTTAGAATAACTTTTGCTGTTTACTGTTGGGAAGCTCGACATTGAGGCCTACAAAAGTTACAAAACTCTAGGATGTGCTTGGACAAGCACGATTGTTACGTGTATTCAAACCAAATGTTGCAGTAACTATTGGCGTGAGTGGAGTGACGGAATTATTAAGTCTGAAATTACATCTAAACAAAAAATGGTTTGAAACTCCGAGATTTGATGCAGTGTGTTCATTCAGTATTTACGCAAACGTCAGAGTACCTTGCATAGGAATGATGAGCAGCGTAGTTGATCACTTTTATCATGCTTTACAGATCGGTGAACCCAGTTGCAAAACAGTGAGCANTTTGTTTTGAAAAGATTTGCAAAAATCGTTTTTCAAAGTGAAGTNATTTACGTTCCAAGATGAAATGCGATGCAGAAATTGTAGCGATAACGCTGCTCTCACCATCGTTCTCATCTAATGATTGAAACTGCACCTGAAACACGTTTTGTTGCGAATTTTACCTGTGGCCAAGCACTGCGCTTAGGTCCGAATAAGAAACAAGTTGGACGAGTTGTATTCATGTTCTTGAAGCGAAAGTTTTGAAACAGAAATAAATTCTTCAATGAGAAACTGACAAGTAGTAAAAGATTCAGAGAAGCAAACATCTCTATCTACACAGATGTAAACAGCTGTTTAGCATTTGCTGAGTCTCATAGAGAACAGGTCAACTGCGCACCATTGCTTTGGGGTTTAGGGATTTGAAAAGTCTTGTTCGCCGATGTCAGTAATTCATGATTTTATGTAGGAGACTACAAAGACTGCAAATTTTATGGAAAAAACAAAATTATAATTTTTTATAGTTGCTCAACGTGGCATTTTTGTGTTTTACCGCTGCAGCACAGCTTTATAAAGTTGTCTCCTTATAACTGATTTGAGCCTTTTTCTGCACGCACTACAAGGGCAGTTTAGCTTGCCTTCCGCTTTCTGTTATGACAATTTCAATTCTTTCCATAAAGTAAGAAAAGTATTTTCAGTTTGTTAAAAATGAAAAATCTATGAATTTGGATTGTATTATTTCGACGTTTTTTACCGTTTTAGTGGTACAGCAGGTAGAGCACACGTCACCAAAGCTGGTAGGCTAAGTTCGATTCCCGGTCGGGTCATACCGAAGATTTGAACAAATGTATTTTCGGCGCGTTCAGTTTCGTTCTCGGCGTTGATTGGTGGGTGCAGAGACACGCGCGGTGCTGCCATTGACTGGCCACCACTGCAGCATTCACTGCGGAAGCAGCTGCGTGGCCCACGGTTGAAGCAAGCGGAGGTGGGCGTCGCAGACCACTTGTGACTCTCCGAAATAGTACAAAGGCTGAGTAGAACGAAACTGAATTGAACGCAGTGTGACTCAAGTTTTTACCAAACAGATTTAAACTTTTATGAGAAGCTCTTTCAAATCATTTGAAGCAATCTTTCTATGGCTCTATACCAGAAAGAAATATATTTGGTAAATTGCCTCTTTCGTCTAACCGAGCTCCCTTGCTAAATTGCATTTCAACATTGATTTAGTAAGAATGCAAGAAATAAGACAAGTCTTTCGCTCTGCAAGTATTTGTTCGTGTAAGATACGAACCAAACCGCTCAGTTATGAATGGCACGATGTGATAAAATTGGGTTTCATCTAACCCTAAATTCACCAACACTTCGGCCATCAACTCTAAACCATGATAGACTTTCGNGAGGTGCTCGAAAAGACAACCTGGATATCAGGTTTATTTCGATGTTCAAGCGCTTTAACTTTAATTTCTATGAAATTGTNTCATGTTTGCGCTAATAAAACCAACTCAATTGACTTACGAACTACAAAGTCAAAATCAGCATTAAGACAAACTCCACGATTACAGGGTTGCAACTGTTTGAAAGCTTCCAATGTGTTCGTCGCGTGCTTCCTTAGGATTATTTACAAAGACAGCCATGTTCATTTTGTGCGTTGATCGTACTCGCAAATTTCCTGATAGTCTAATCAAAACCGTGGCTGGAGTCCTTAACTGAACTCCGATTCGTTTATCAAACATTAAAACTGTAGATGATTTTATTGAGCGGCAGGGCAAAGCTCTGACACTTGAGATGAAAGCATGCAGTCACATAGAATGTACCCGCAAATTATATTATCCAAGAGGGGCTTGCTTCTGAAGAATAGCATATCGTTTATATATACCAAAGCCAGGGCGTACACGCAGCATCAATTCGCACACATTTCTAAAGAAGGTGCAAGGTTCGCATAAAAGCATTCTTGAATTTACCTCAAAAAGTACTTTTGTCGACAGCCAAGTAAAGCATTTCGAAAAGCAATTACCAGTCTGAAAACCTTACGAATTCGGGGGATTGCAACAGCAAGCTTACGACGTCATCGCTTCGCATGATGCAATCATGCTTCCACGAATTGAAATACTACCTCTGACAGTGTCATTTGGGGTAGAATTCAATTCTTTCGCTTTGTGAAGATTTCCACTAAACAATTATAAACTTGTATTGTGCATTGCATACCTTCCAGCGCTTTATTGCGATAGAGTCAAGGTTCTGCCTAAATATTATTTTTGCTTGAATTTTCGCGCTAATTGCAATCTATATGAATCATTTTTGATAATTTCTTAAGCATTAAATTGTCAGAGAATACTTTAAGCATATAAGCAGCAGACCGGTGTTCAAAAAGTAAACAACAAAATGTTAGGATTAGAATTAGTCTGTGACATCCAGGATGTAAAAGCTACAAAATTGTCTTAAAACTGAACCCTTAACAGTGTAATCGGTACCAAAGCACAGAACTACACCAGAACCTTGTATTCAAATATTTGTGTGAGATGTACACTGCTTTTATTAAGAGTGGAACTGGACAAGTGTCGCGCCTCTTTTGCTTTTTTTCACTTATTAGACAAATGCCTGCTTAAGTATTAGACGCACCAACAGTGTTGTTTGAATAAATGACCTGCATGGTCATTCACCAATCCTGTGTGACACAGTGACGATTTTATTTACATTGATAAGTTATTTTGCCATTGCTTTATTCATTTCTTCTAATTCCCACTGACAACTGGTCACTTTGTAGCGTGATGGCTTTTTGCATTGTATCTGTTTACTAACTTAGTGATGGGAAAAAAAATAAATCTCTCTCTATCTGTATCAGTGTTTTTAGAGTTAAACATATGCTAGTGGTGATGTCAATGACGACGCTTGTTACAGTTCAGACTGGCCTGATGGGAAATCTCAAGCATGTTTGCAAAAAGTACATATAAATAACTTTTTAAGATAAAAATTTTACAAAAAGCAGGAAAAGCTCAGATTCTTCGAATACAGTAACTAAAATTCTACATCTACGTTCCAGTTGCAAAAATTAGGCGACCCTCGTATATATTTCAAAGCAGCACAAACGGCAAACGTTCTCGAACAAAATAAAACAAAAATACACTGACGTTTCGGCCTGTCGACGACAAGCCTTCATCAGGGCGCAGAACATGACTCAGCATTACTCATCGTTTTTTAAAAACACATCGCAGCAAAACAACCTCAGCAATGCAGTCAAGAAAACATGCCCAAAACACACCTGGGCCTGCACGTCAAAGGCGATCACTAGGGCAACCAAAAGTGAATAAAGTCAAAAATTTTCTGCCGTTTCTAAAGTTTATGAAACGTCCACAAACCTAAATTCACGCTCATACCATGAGGAATCCCAAGTTATTAGGTCAAAAAAAGTCACAATTTATCATTAGGTCAAAATTTTCCGTTAGGTCAAACTTTTTTTGCAGCACAGTTTTTTCTTTTAAATACCGATATTTTATTGGAGCTACAAGAACAGATATGGATATGCTTTTGCACGTTTAGTTGCAATTCTGTAATAATAGTGGGTTTATTGCGATTTCTGCCATAATAATTTTTGTTTTGCCCACTACTGGACGATTGAATATTATGTAGGATAGGCATGGTAGGCGATACATTTGGTCTTACGGTATTTGTTTTGTTAAATACTCAATCCATTATGCATATAGTATTTCAGCTTTTGATGTTCTCAGGTTTGACTCTACTGTTGTTATTAATGCCCTTATCAATATATCATCCTCGAAGTTAAACAGCCAATTTTTTTTCGAATCTTAGAGTGTATGAATACACTTCTGGATTAACCTCAACACCTAAGGCTGCATTATTTTGTAGTTGCAAACGCAGAAAATTTATAGGTCAAAATAAAGTCAAAATTTGTAAATTATAAAGTCACATTTTTACGTTTTTAGGTCAAAAATTGGTTACCCTAGCGATCACAAAGCGTAGAGTGCGCGAAACAAACTTGAACCTTGTTTTATGTGGCATGTTTTGTACTCACCGCTTTTCAGAGAAGACAACTACATCTACACATCTCATTTGCTTTTGAAAAAAATAAGTAAAACGTAACATTTGTCGTGGCGGCTATCGACCAAAAGTAAATGCAAAAGCAACCCACAATAAACATCATTGCATATTACGTGTTCCATGAAAATATCCATATGTTTTTAGATGCAAAGACCTTTGAAAGTAGCTTGCAAAGTCCTCACGCAATTATTCTTAGTGTTTTCATGCAACATCGTTGTGGCAAAGATTAAAATGAAACGGTTTGTAGAGTGAAACATGGCACATTAGAAAATACATAACACGTTTTCTGGCCTCAGTTTCACTGGGCCAAAAATATATGTTCTCTGGACGTACAGCAATCTACTTTTTTAATATTTTTCTGCCATTTTACTGGGAATCTAGGCTTGGCATGGTTACTTGTCTATCATCTTTTACGAATACAAGATGGGACTTCTAGGTTTGATTTATGAGCTAGAAAGAAAAAACTGACTACAACTGATAGGAGCTATTAGCTAAAAAAGTGCCAATGTACCAGTGTGTTTTAGGACGACGTTACTTGTACTTTGCAGACGAAAAACGCAGATTGCTGATCCACACACAGATATTAACAAAAAACGTAATCAGATCAACATGTTATCACAAAGCTAAAATTGTCTAAACAACATTCAACATTTCAGAAAAACAAGCCACCAAATCGAATGTTACACAACGGATCTCAAAGAGCAAAACCAATCGATTAAAGAAAGGCTGTTGTGGCGAATATAGAGTGCAGCAATGAACTGATCACTAACAAAAAAATATTTTTCAGCATACGAATGCATTTAGATACAGAACAACCATTATTCGTTATGCGTTGAAGAGTTGTATCTGAAAAACGCGGATACTCGTAAAACCAAGGTAGCTCCCAAACTCAAATCGCATTTATACCCAAATTAAAAATTAGTGATTGTTATGAAGTGCTTCATACATTCGTCATACATCTGAAATCCGTAAGATGAATACTTTTGATAAATTTTAACGTTATATTTAAATAGACAACTTTTTTCATTTTCTACCTAACATTTTTACATAGTACCGAAACCAATGTTTTGTAAAAATGCCATCAGCTAAATAAAGCTTTTCAAAAACAAACAAAATTACTTTGAAATATGAAACACATTACTTTCTTTGATGGTGAATTCTTTCAAAAATTGAAAAAGATAACTTGAACGATAATTTTCTTGCTTAGCAACTCCACCAAACTTCAACTGCACCAAACTTTCTGCTGAGAATAATATGTCAGGATATTTAAGTAAACCAGATGCCAAAGAAGGACACCGTCATTTGTCTGAGCCTGGTAAAATCCTCTGCTTTCATTGTGAAATAGGCATCAAGCCATGTAACACCAAAGCATCTGTTAGATGCGGAAGATTTAGCATGTTATTTAGATAAAAGGTCTGCTTGAGCCACGTACAAAGACCTAAACCTGAATAATAGCCAACATCTATCGCAAAGTGTAGTTTTGGGTCAAAACCTTTTTTAAAAACGAGCGAGTTCCTCAAAACCCCCTAAATCGATCGAATCTCTTGCACAAACAAATTCAGTGGTCACGACTGCGCGGAAAATGGGAGATGGAAAACAACAATTCAGTCACAATCATGCTTTTCGAATACTTGGAGAAGGTTGTTTTTTTTCTCCAGAAGGTATTAAATAAAAGAAACCAACTTGTTTTTATCTTTGGTGTGGTTATTTCTTTTGCAAAAAATACAGAACCACAATAGATTTAACAGTTGTTGACAATGTCAGCCCAAGCGTGTTTTACCAACTCAAAAGAAGGCGAACTGAGCAACGAGGTTGTCACCTCGATAAAGACCCACATCTGACAAAACAGCGAGTGAGCTTTTGTTGATCTCAGAGGCTTTGTACAAATCCTTTGTTTTGTACAGTACATTTCGGCTGTTTCATGCGGTCTCTACTAAAAGCTCGACGGCAGTGGCTGATGGCGGAGGATTTGAGATGGTGCTACGGGAAATACGAGAGTTTAAGCTTATGTTAATGCACGTTCTTTGTGCAGCGCTGGGATCAAAGTTAAATTTCTCCAAGTTATACGAGTGTACTCCCTCTGAAACACGTTGAAAGGTTTTAATACGTCTGGTCTACCGAATGCAAGGAAAACGGAAAAAGCTTTCATAGATTTTTGTGGTTCTAGATTTTCTTTGAATGCACAACAGTTCTGGCAACCTAAGAATCTTTTTTAAGGTTTGGACATGTGCCGTTTTATTGCTAGTTGTTATACAGTACTTCTGAATCTTAAAAGATAGTCTGTAGAATATAGATAAACATAGTCCCATCTCAGTTCATCGATTAGTTGCCGTGGTGCAGTGTTCTCACTTTTCTGTTCGTTTATGTGGTCATTTCTAGCTCAAAGACAATTCCACCTTTTCGGGAATGTCAGTGTGCATGGAGGTAAAATATAATTTGTGTACACACTCACTAAGTTTTTTTCTAAGGTTTGACCTTGCTGACCACAAAGACATTTTGAGAGTTCGTCAATATTTAATCTTAGCGCCAAAATAGTCTTAAAGCAAATGAGTCCACAGTAAGTGTTGTTTCTGATGTTATCGTTTAAGAACAAATCTGTTACTGATTTGCAAACATAATAATTGTCTTGTGATTTGATTTCCGGTGCTATTATTGCAAATAAGAACAAAAGAGCTAAGCGAAATGAAGCTTTCATTGTGATGACAACATTGACCAGAATCTGCGTAACATAAGCAGATAAGTAATTTTTACTTTGAAAACTCCAGCACCGCGTAACATGAATGGAACATCTACCATATTAGACGTGTGATTTTTTCGTTTTTTCGTAGTACAGTTATGTTTTAGTACAGTTTGAGTCACATGTTGTGCATTAGAATATGAAAGAAGACTGCGTGCAGGCAAAAGCAAACTCCATTACACTCATATGATGAATCAAATTGTCATCACACGTTAGCTTGAAATCCTTGATGTTATCGTCATGACGAAACAGCAAATTTTGGGAAATCGCAATGATTCAAAAGGATTTGGCCAACAATGCAATTTTCACACTATCCCCAAGCAAGGGCACGAACACAAGCAATTGATTTTATAAACCCGCTTGAAAGATTTTTTTGCAAAATATCCCGATACAGGTGGAAACTGAATGTGGGAACAAAACGACTGTTAGAATTTCCCCTCCGTATCTAACTTCTGCAGAACTAGTTTGAAAACCTATACGAGCTCCAAAGATAAAGTTTTTATTTGATTTTCACTTCATTTAGCCCTTTGGCTGGAAGAACTGTCCAATCTTATTTTCTAGCGTAAGAGACGTATACGCTTCATAAATGATATATACTTTTGCGCCGAAGCTTTGTCTAATGTTCGTTAGTTTTTACTGATTATGACAACGGTTGGTACTGTGATACACGTAAATTATTGTCCTGTACGCCTTGCATTGAATGCTGCTATTTCTGTTCAACAGTTTCAGATCTTAACAGTTGCTTCTCGTTATCTACCTCATTTTCCTCTTTTTACTTGGTTAGTCAGTGATTTTTATATGATTCAGTCTTTTTTACAGACTGCCTCACTTCTCCTTTTTGCCCATAAAAGCCATACCTATTCTTCGGCGTCTCTTTCTTACTGGTTGGTTTGTGTTAGCCTTTCCGGGATGTTACCCAGTGACAGACCTGGTTGAAAAGATACGTAACCTTTGCAAAATCGTGTTTGGCTCAAGGTACAAACAGGTGACATTTATACTTTCAAAAACCGTTTGATTCAACTACTTCTTTAGTTTGTAACCGACGGTTGACGATCAATAATGCCTATACAGAAATGTGTTATTCAAATTGACAAATAAGTTATTTACATATAACTAACGGGCAAGTAACTTTATATTCCTGGGACAAAACACCATGGTTTTGTTAGTTCTCGACTATAGGGTTTTTCGTCAGCCCTATGTGTCTAAAAGATTATGTTTCGGCCAACACCAATTTTCAGATTTTGTAAGCCTTCGCGTTTGTTTTCAATTTGCTCTTAATATCGCGTAAATAATTTCATGTTATTTGGCGCGTTCTTATTTTTAGTTGCGTTTCTTTCATTTCGTGGTTTCAATCACAAAAATACCTTCTTCCCTCAAATTGCAATTGCGTGCTGCCAAGGTTTTGCCATAAATTACTCGGAAACCATTGCAACACAAAAATGTCTTAAGCTCATTCTAACAAACGACCGTACGCTAATGCATTGCAACTAAAGTTGACATGTAAAACTTGTACGTTACGGCACTATAACACGAAAAAGACAGGTTAACGGTAAATTGATGTCAGTCTGCAAAACCTGCTGGGTGACCTAAACATCGTTTTTTCACTATAATTGCCTGGGTTTCTGGCAAGTCAAATAATAAAAAAGCAGCAGGTTATGAAGCAGAATGGGAATATACTGGATGCATAAACACTTTCGCATTTTCTTGTATATATGAAACAAGTACATTTTACATCTTCGTGAATTTTTTGGTGCTCAAGCTGGTTTCCAAGTTTTAACTGCTATTGAGACAGTCATCGCGTTGCGTGCAATGAGCTTTGTCAGTCTGACTCATTCATAATGTAGATTGGAGCTTTCAAGGACTCTGACTGTCATGCTGTGCCCTCATAGCTCAGCGGTGATTATGACTGCACGTATCCACATTTCAGTGACAATTTACCGCAAGGGCAATGCAGCTGAATCTGCCCGCAAAGTGTTTTACTAGGAAATCGATTTCACGTCAGTTTCGCATTTGGAATCCTTCAAATTGGTAGCACAAGCTCTCATTTGTAATAATTAGTGCAACCAAAAGTCAATAAAGTCAACAATTTTCTGCTTTTTTTAAAGNTTGGACCGATTCCAAATTTATTAGGTCAANAAAAGTCAAAATTTATCATTAGGTCAAATTTTATCGTTAGGTCAAAAGTTGTTGCAGAANAGTTTTTTCTTTGATCAACATTTTATCAAAGCTACAACAACAGATGTTGATATGCTTTTGCAAGTTCAGTTAAATCCGACATAATATTGGATTTTTTGCGACTTCTGATGTAATAATGTTGTTTTGCCGCTGCTGGACGATTAAAAGTACACTAGGCGTGGCAGTACTTGATGTTAAAATAAATCAATGTGGAACCTTCTCAGTGACTTCAGGAGATTGTTTGACACTGGATATTTCTCTTGTGCGTTTGGAGACATTTTCGTCTACGATTTTTTACCTCTGGTTTCGCTGGGTCTTTCACACCTTTGGTTTTTTGTTTCGTTTCAAGAGCAAAAAGATCTATAACCTACCGATTTGATTTCTTATACACACTTTTTATTCCGCCTTTCCATTTCAAACGCAGGTAATTGATAGGTCAAAATAAAGCCAAAATTTGTAACATAGGAAGTCAAAATTTTACGTTTTTAGGTCAAAAAATTGGTTGCCCTAGTAATAAGGAAACACTTAAGCAAGACTTAAACAAATAACGCCAGTTGCAGTTTTCAACACACGCTAAGATGTTTAGAATTAAAGAGAAAGCACGCGAACTTTAGGGTATTTCTGACAAACACTGAAACAGAGAAACTGGTTTGAGATCAGTCTACTCAATTCTGATTTTTCCAGCTGAACTGCTTTTAATTTCGAGCTGTTTCTGTATGAATGACGTGTGAGAGTTTATTGGCTGGATTTGATAATAGAAAAATCATTAAAAACCAAATCGTTTCAGTTTTACCGGCTACTAACTGCGTTTGAACCCAATCTTGAAACATTTTCAAAAAATCCATCATAAATTGGTCTGTTGCTAATGCAAACTTATCTGCTGTAGATATGTTGTTGTAATTGATGGGAGGCCTTCTACTTCGCGCAAGATGTTCACCGTATAATTAGTGTCCTAGCAATGGTTTTGATGAGTACTACGTAAAGCCCAGAGCATAAAAATTAAGGCTTTGATTAGAACCAAAATTTAGGAAATTTACAGTTATGGTTGATTTCGAGAGGGTTTAATACTAGGGGCAATGTGAAGTGCGTGCTTGCAAAAAGGATTCTGTTATCTAAAAATACGTGTTATTTACCCAAGAAAATGCTTATTTTTGGCGGCTGGAGAGCGTCGTTGAAATACCTGAAGACAGGATGTGAGTGATTCCTGCTTGAGGTGATACTACAACAGCTAATGACCGACTTTGTTTAGGATTATTTCTTTTGATTTGGTAACTTAGCNTAAAAAACTGGCGCTACTGATTGTCTTGTTTCATCCCAAAATACAAGTGTTTTTACTATNACGCAAGATGTGCTTAATCCAACACTAAGTAAGTATCAANTTTGNTTGCGAATTCCAACCAACCTCAATACACTATTACTACCGGCGTCTCGAGCTATGGAACCAANATTTCCATCCACAAAATATATTTACAGGAAAGCTTTTTTTGAAATGCAATGCCATGCAAAATTTTAAGACTATTGTCAGTGAGTTAATATGAGAACAGGCCCGCATCCAGGTTTTATGGTTTGGGGCAAAATAAATTTGCAGAGGACAAGGTTTTTGTTGTTATTATATGTTTAAAACAAATTTTTCTTGGCACAACACATTTGGGGGGCACAAAAAGTTGGAGAGAACTGCCCTCGAATGTTCCCCAATGCAGAGCAGTATCAACCTCCATACCCCCAATTGGAATTGAGGGGGGGCTTACGCTGTCATAGGGGCCCAAAATTCAGTCCCGTCACCACTTAACCCTCCAAAGATAGCTTCGAACCCCAAATTGAAATATGAGACAGTAGAAATCAGTGAAGTTGGGAGCGCTTTGAAAGAAAAATGCTTATATATTACAGTTATTTTGAGCCCCTTTGAAAGCAAGACATTTACACATTACAACTGCTGTTGGCGGTCCCTTTGAAAGCGTAGTGAGCCTGCTTACACATTACATTTGCTATTGTGGGCCTCTTTGAAAGCGTAGGACTCACACAATGCCGTTGCTGTTGGGCGTCCTTGTGAAGCAGAGTACCTGTACATTACAGATGTTGTTGGGGGCGCCTTTGAAAGCAGAGTAGCCTACTTACACATGTACATTGCAGTTGCTTTTGGGGAACCCTTTGAAGGCAGAGTATTGAATTATGATGGGGTTTGGAAAATATTATATGAACGGATAATAAATTGTTCACCAAAATTCGGAATATTTACGTGCGAAATACTGTACCTTGAAGGGGCCCCTAAAAATGGGGGGCCCGAGGCAAGTGCCTCGCTTGCCTTCCCTTTAACACACCAAATAACCCTGATAACGATC